>Ga0206130_10000814_pt1 | contig 49318 bp, 53 predicted proteins | sample Helgoland_Spring_9_FD_148637 | JGI IMG/M metagenome (GOLD analysis project Ga0206130, IMG submission 148637) | Pelagic subsurface seawater microbial communities from Kabeltonne, Helgoland, North Sea - Helgoland_Spring_Bloom_20160512_1 | ecosystem: Environmental > Aquatic > Marine > Epipelagic ...
CCGCACTTCTGCAGACTCCCACAATCCAACACCACACCCGAGTGATCCCACCGCTTTCGACGGTGCAATACCGCAAGCCTCGATAAAGGTAGAATAGCCAAGGCCGCGTAATTTACCACGCGCCGCCGCCTCGGCCCTGCGCGCCGGAAAGCCCGCAACATCAGCTGTGCTTTGCGCCATTTTCAAAATAGTCGGGAAATCGCCGGCGTCATATTCCATTAACACCGGGGTCGCATGCGGAAAGCTCAGAATGAAATTACGGCGGCGCAATTCTGCCGGATCCATCCCCATTTCGCGCGCGGCTGTCTCCATCATCCGTTCCACCAGATAGGTGGCTTCCGGCCGCCCTGCACCTCGATAAGCGTCAACCGGGACCGTATTGCTGTAATAGGCGCGCACGTTGCAGTGAATATTGTCGATATTATACTGCCCCGACAGCAATGGCGCATAGAGATAAGTTGGCACCGAACTGGAGAATAGCGACATGTATGCGCCCAAATTGGCCAGCGTATCGACCTTAAAGCCGACGATTTTGCCGCTGCTGTCAAAACCCATTTTAGCTGTGGTAACATGATCGCGGCCATGCGCGTCAGTCAGGAACGCCTCACTGCGATCCGACGTCCATTTGACCGAGCGATTGGTTTTCATCGACGCCCAGAGACAGGTGATCTCTTCGGGATAGATATAGATTTTCGCCCCAAAACCACCCCCGACGTCGGGCGCGATAACCCGCAGTTTATGCTCAGGCGCCACGTTGTAGAACGCCGACAGCACCAGACGCGCAACATGCGGATTCTGGCTGGTGGTATAAAGGGTGTAATGTTCTTCGCTGTCATCATAAGTCGCCACCGCCGAGCGCGGTTCCATGGGGTTCGGCGACAGCCGGTTGTTGATGACATCCAGCGTGGTGACATGCGCTGCCCCCGCAAGGCCGGCATCTGTTGCCGCCTCGTCACCGATTTCCCAATCATAGATCAGGTTTCCCGGTGCGTTTTCATGGATCTCTGGGGCATCGTTCGCTCTTGCTGCGGCAATACTGGCAGCCACCGAAAGCTGTTCATAACTGACCTCAACCTTCTCGGCAGCAATCCGCGCCAGCGCCTGAGTCTCGGCAATCACCACCGCCACCGCATCGCCCACATAGCGAACTTTTTCGGTCGCCAACGCCGACCAAGCCCCCATATTCATCGGGCTGCCATCTTTGGATGCAACCGCCCAGCCACAAATAATGTTGCCAATGCCGTCGCCGGTCAATTGGGCGCCGTTCAGAACATCGATCACACCGTCCATAGCCAGCGCCGCACTGCCGTCTATGCCCATCACCCGGGCATGGGCATAGGGGCTGCGCACGAAGGCCGCATAGGCCTGATTGTCGTTGCGAACATCGTCTGTATATTTACCTTTTCCAGTGGTAAATCGCTTGTCTTCTTTGCGCTTAACCGCGTCTCCAATACCTGTGCTCATAGCCATACCTCCCTATTCCGATCACATTTTCGCCGCAGCGTCTTCGATCGATTTGACAATATTATGATACCCCGTGCAGCGGCAAATATTGCCCTCTAGCTCGGCCCTGATAGCCTCAGAGGTCAGCTCTGTGCCCTCTGTCTTGTAGCGATTTACCATATCGACCCCAGTCATGATCATGCCTGGCGTGCAAAACCCACATTGCAAACCATGGTTGTCGTTGAACGCCACCTGCATGGGATGCAAACTGCCATTGGCCAAGCCCTCAATCGTGGTGACCTCAGCGCCCTCTAGCGACACTGCCAGTGTCGAGCAGCTTTTCACCGACTTGCCACCTACATGTACGACGCAAGCGCCACATTGGCTGGTGTCACAGCCCACGTGGGTACCGGTCAATCGCAAGTTTTCACGCAAGAACACCGACAGCAATGTCTCATCAGGGACGTCGCCGCTGACCGATTTTCCGTTTACCTTCAATGTTATTTTTGTCATCTATCTCTCCCTAATTTTTACTTCACGCAGGGCTTTTTCGCGCCCAAAACCTGTCAAAAGACCGAACAGCCGTGAAGTTTTGATGATTTTCAACAATTTACTGCAGTGCCCTCCAAACACTTGATCAGATCACAGACCTAACCGCAGACTGAATAACTGGTATATTTTGAAATGCTCGGAGAGCATTTTAGGTGAGGTGGAAAAATTCCACCCCGGTGAGTTTTGAACGCGCGGCCCCGCACCCTGCGAAAACGCCACCGCTGAGAGCGTACGGATCCGAGATGGCCCATTGGTATTGGCGACAGTCCCAAAAATTGTGCGAGACACCGCAACCAAGGCCCAAAAATAAGTCCGAATTTTTGTTGATAACTGATGGCTATTGGTCATTTCAAATGCAGACGCATTATAATCGTTTATCCTCGCTAATCACTAAGCTGGGCACTGATTCAATAACTGATGGTAATGAGAAATAATTACATACACAAATTAAAAAAGTCACATATTAACAATGGTTTGATTTCATTTTTCATATCTCAAAGATGTCGCGCCTGCCAAAAGAGGGCAAAAACAGAAAAGCGGTAATGCTCCTCGCTGTGGCCCGGTTTAGCATCGATTATATCGCCAGGAGCGGCTTGTCCCCGCTTCAGCGAGCCGCAGGCGGGACAAGAAACCGCGACTTTTGCCCCTCGGTGTTCAGTGAAAAACTTAAATCAGCCAGCGAATTCACTGAATGGCAGGCGTGAAAACTGTCGACAAAGGGCAAAATCGCCCGCACACCCGCTGCCTTTGGGGCAAACCCGTCCCAGCGCAACAACGGGTTGAGCCAGATCAATTTACGACACCGCAGCGTCAGACGCTCGGTCTCTGCGCTTAAAGTGGCTGTATCGCCACGCTCCAATCCGTCGGTAATCAGCAGCACCACCGCCCCCTGCCCCAGCACCCGGCGCGACCAGTCACGGTTAAATCTTCGCAGCGATGCGGAAATCTGGGTCCCCCCCTGCCAGTCAGGGGCCTCACGTCCCACCGCCTGCAGTGCGTGATCCACATCTTTGAGATGCAGCGCGCGGCTGATGTTGGTCAATTGTGTGCCAAAGGTAAACCCATGTACCTTGCCCCAGCCACTGTTCTGAGCCCAAACCAGCCCGTGCAAAAAATGCATCATCATGCGCGCATAACTCGACATTGAGCCAGAAATATCGCACAGCGCCACGAGGTTCGGCGGCCGGTGGCGCGGGGTTTTCATTGCGAGGCGGTCCACTTCGCCAGCTTTTTTAACTGCCCGCCGCAGCACCGCACGTGCATCCGGTTTGCGACCATTGTTCGCCCCAATAAACCGCCGGGTTTTCAGTGGATCCACCGGCAGTCGAAGTCGCTGAATTGCGCGTTTGGCCGCCTCAGATTCCGACAGGCTCATCTGTTCAAAATCCATTGCGCGTAGTACCTCGTCCTGAGACGCGGTAAACTGTGCGTTGATTTCGATCTCAGTTTTTTCACGGCGCGGCGCGGCGCGTTCGGATCCGTCGCCCAATGCCTCGGCAGCCCGCCTTTCGGCCGGTTTCGGTTTTTGCCTGTCTTGGGCCTCAAGCTGCTGCACCAGCGGCAGCATCATTCGCATCATCCGTTCCAGATACTCAGGATCGCGCCAGAAAAAATGGAACGCCTGATGAAACAACTCTAAATGCTCAGGCCGACTGATCAAAGCTGCCCGCAGCGTCGCATAAAAATCTTGCTTTTGGGTGAACCCCGCCTGTTGGACAGCCTCAATCGCGGTGGTGATCTGGGCGGGACCCACTGCAATACCTGCGCGACGCAGCGCATGTGCAAAGTGGACAATATTGTCCAGCAGCCGCCCAGGTGTTGCCTCTGACGCCACAGTCATTCTGTCATCCCGTCATTGGTTTTTTGCCAAATCAATACGTGCCTGATCAATAATGCGCCCCACCTCAGACCCGGCAATTTTTGCGATATCGTCTTGATATTTCAGTGCAGCGCCCAACGTGTCAGACACCATCTCTGGCGACAGAGACACCGCATCAAGCGCAACCAGACAGCGCGCCCAATCAACCGTTTCGGCCACACCCGGATTTTTGAAAAGGTCTTCGCCCCGCAACCTCTGGACAAAAGCCACGATCTCGGCTGACAGCACAGCCGGACAGTTTGGCAGCCGCGCCTGCAAAATCTCCATTTCGCGGTCAAAATCGGGATAGGCGACCCAGTGATAAAAACAGCGGCGTTTGAGCGCGTCGTGCACCTCGCGGGTGCGGTTCGACGTCAAAATGACGATCGGCGGGGTCTCAGCTTTGATCGGGCCCAGCTCAGGGATCGTGACCTGAAACTCTGATAGCGCCTCAAGAAGAAACGCCTCAAACGGTTCGTCAGCGCGATCAACCTCGTCGATTAGAAAAACGGGCGGTCCCTCTTCGTAAGACTGCAAAGCTTGCAGCAACGGACGGCGAATAAGGAACTCTTCAGAAAATAATTCTTTTTGCAACGCGGCCCGTTGCGTAACACCCGCTGCCTCGGCGGTGCGAATGGCAATCATCTGAGCGGAAAAATTCCATTCGTAAATCGCAGAGGCCACATCCAGCCCCTCATAGCATTGCAACCGGATCAAACGCCGCCCAAGAGCCGCGGCCACCGCTTTTGCAATTTCTGTTTTACCCACCCCTGCCTCACCTTCAAGAAACAGCGGCTTGTCAAGGCTCAGACAAAGATAAAGAACTGTAGCCAAGTCCCGACTGCAGACATAATTTTGATCCGACAACAATGCCATTGTTGCATCGATATTCTCTGGCAGATTCACCATAAAAAAGGTCTCCTATCGTCAGAATCGACTTACTCAGTGCTTTTTGCATGTCAGACAAAGCCCAGCCAAACAACATATAAATAGATATCACACAGGCCAGATCAGTAGAAACATGCGCGGCAAATAGCTGCGTAGGGTCCACCCCAAGGTGCTTTAAAATCACTAATTTTAGGCACCAGTAAACTCTATGAGACTTAAATTTACTCAGTCACAGCTTGCGCATCTTCTCTTAAGTCGGCGCACAAGAGCCCCAATTTTGACCTGTAGCACCCAACTTATTGACATGACCCCTGCATGATAATTGTCATTTACAATTTTCTAGAACGCAATCAGGCAAATAGGATTTATTTTCATGCAGTAAAATTTACCCCAATCGCATAGATTGCATATTATCGATCAGCACAGACCAATAGACAGCGCTGTGGGCTTATAGTTTTGAGAAAAACCGATGCTGGGCACCGCCTGCATTTTTAGCCGCATACAGGGCCGTATCCGCATCAGCCAACAACTGCGAAGCTGCAGGTACAGCATAATCGGTGGCCAGTGTGATCCCTACCGAACCCGAAATCTTACACATCCGGCCGTCGCTCTCGATGGGTTTTTCAAGCGCACGTATCAAACGGTCCGCCATGGCATCAAGCGTTTCTAAATCCGTAACACCTGGGAAAATAAGAATAAACTCATCACCACCAACGCGCAACACCGCATCTTCTTTGCGGGTTTGAGCCAGCATGATAAGCGCCGCGTGTTGCAACACATGGTCACCCGCTGCATGGCCAAAGGTATCGTTAACCAGTTTAAACCGATCAAGATCAAGATGCATCAACGCAAAAACCTTCTCGCTGGCGAGAAATTGATCCATGATATGGTCCATCGCGCGACGATTTTTAAGCCCTGTGAGCGAATCGGTAAAAGCCTCTTCTTGCGCCGCCAAAGTCGTTTCTTGCAGACGCGCGTTAAGTTTGCGCGACTCCCCCATTGCAACGGATTTGGCTTCGACCAGATAGAGCATTTCCATTGCAAGATCAGTGGCAGCAAAATCGGTGCCAGTCAGCGCATATTCTCGCACCGCCGTCACAATCGAAATACCAAAAGATAGGTTTAAAACAGCTCCCATAGGGGTTGGCACCAGCACCCCTTTCAACGCCAGTTTGGGCCCCGCCAGCAAGCGCAAGCTCAATTTTACCTGCGGACGTGCCAAAAGGTCAACGACAGGTAGATCCGCATGCGACCCAAGAAGTGTGAATACCTTGTGAAAACTCTGGCCGCAAAATGGTATGCCCGCTTGCAGTTTTGCCAGTGTCGGCCCAACATGCACGATCACGCCGGCGCTATCCAAACGCAAATGCATTGGGCACAACGTATTCCACATATCATCACAGTCATACATTATTTTCATCCAATACCGGCTGCTGACCGAGAACGAACGCCCGTCCCCGAGCATAGGATGTTTGAACTAGCATAATGTCTATGGTCTCTGTTTGACCATTTGTACCACAATGCTCCAGACAGGCCAGCGCACCGTAATCATCAGCCATCACCCGCAGGATGCCAACCAACACATGTCCCCAACCGGGAAAGGCTGCAGCACACAAAAGACTGTAATGGTTTTCAGTATGCCGCACCAAAGTCAATCTTGGTAGATCCAGATCATCAACGGCTAGACGGGCACGATCATGCAGATCATCAAGCGAATACAAAAACTCAACAAAATGTGCGCCACCAAAACGCAGCAATCTTCGCAAGGCCTCTACATTCGGGTGCGACGCCAGATATGTCCCAATATCTTCCAGTACGTCTGCACGAGGTTTATCAAGGAAGCGCGCCGATCCATCCAGCACCTGCTCTGTCAATGCATCCTCATAGATCAGCATCGCCTCGAACTGCATCACCGGCAATGCGGCCGATTGCGCAATTTCCCGCCACGCCTCACACCCGTAGGTATCGAGGACAAAACATTGGATAGCCTTGTTAATCAAACCGTGCATGGGCCCCCCCTTGAATATGAGAGGTACAGTATAGCCGACTGGATATTAACGAAGCGCAAAGAAATTGCGCTTTAACGGTCTATTAACAGGAAATGGGAAATACCAAAATATCCTGCGCGCGCAATGTCATATTTAAATCATTTGACGAGCCATCCAAAGTGCCCTGAAAACACAGCCACCGCCTTTGATCCACGCTTCGTTTGGCACGCCCGGTGGTCGTATCACCTTGGTTTTAATAAAATGTTAAATCTGTTCGCGTTTGACACATTTTCAACACTATTGATGCCCGCAATAGCTGTTTGGAATACATATGGTAGGCGTCACAATATGGCAAAAAGTATAAGACGGATCGAGGCAGCCGCGCGGGCCGCCAACCTTGAAATACAGGTTGAGCAGATGCCAGACAGCACCCGCACCGCAACGCAGGCGGCCAAGGCCTGCGGTTGCCATGTTGGTCAAATCATAAAATAGATGATTTTGAGGCCTGTCAAAGCAGGTGTCTCACACTGCTGCTACTGGGCGGAAATCACAAAATTAATCTGAACCAAACCGAGGCATTATTTGGTGAGAGACTGGAAAAAGCCGATGCGAAGCGGGTGCGTTCCGATACGAGATTTGCCATTGGTGGCGTGTCTTCGTTTGGTTACTAACCCGTATTGACACGTGGATGCAGGCAGGTTTTCTGTCCCATAATTTTTGCTGGGTGGCTACAAAAACCCCCAATGCCAGTTTTTCAATCTCTCCAATTGACATGCAAAATGTACCAGTCGCAAAACTTTCCCAGACAGGCAGCGCCAATCACGGATCGCCAAGCCAAGTGGTCAGATGACCAATGTCGGGCAAGACAACGTCGGCGCAAGGAGCCAACTCGTCGCGACAGGCCGGACCCGTCAGAACCCCAACTGTCTGCATCCCGGCAGCGCGACCTGCGACCAAATCATGCAGGCTATCACCCACCATCACCACGCGGCCGGGATCAAGCCCAAGCGCGCAGGCGAACGCCAATAAAGGGTCTGGATCCGGCTTTGCGCCATAGCCGCTGTCGAAACCCGCGATAAAATCAAAACACCCGGCAATACCCACTGCCATAAGATGCGCGCGCGCGCCAGCTTCGCTATCGTTGGTCATCACACCAAGTTTCAAGCCGCGCTGTTTCAACCCGGTCAAAAACCCATCTAAAGGCACCACTGGCGCCAGAGGTACATCTTGTGCGCTGACTGTGAGATACTGCTCAATATCATCCACACCCCGATGCGGCAGCACGCCGGTGATATATTCTGCCGCCTGACGGTTGGTGCAGGCAATCAGTGGGCTATCGGGGAAATACATCTTTGCAACCAGATCATAGCCAAGCGCTGAGGCAAGTGCGTCGCCCCGATCACGATCCCCATCGGCAAGTTCCTCGATCACCTGCCCGGCCCATGGGCCCCATGTGTGATTAAAATCAAACAGTGTTCCATCTTTGTCGAATAAGATTGCATCAATATGCACGGAATTTTCCTTTTCTCTCGGCAGATGAAACCGATGGACTAAAGTCTAAGCTCACGTCTATGTCCAATGCATCTGTTCGCCGCCGGGCAAACAATTGCGAGCCTGCATCACGCTGAGATAGGGCAGCCCATGTTCATCACAAAACTCGATAACCCAAGTGTCATCCAATAATAAAAAATCTAAAACACAGCCTAAAAACTCGGGATCACTAATTCGTTCCCGCAAATCTGTTTCATTTGCCCCTGTTGCACCCAAAAATACCTCACATAGCGCCTGATTGCCCATCAGCCATGTCACAACCTGCAAAGCCAGAACTTGGGAGTTTTCGATAGAAATAGTCATAACACCACCCAGTTAGAAAGGTTTTCTTAACTAAGATCAACAAAAGATGAGACTTCAGTCCATCTTGGTTAAGGAGTACCTCTGCAATGTCCGGAACAGCCCTGATTGTCGATAGTGTTTCTACCAATCGGATCATTTGTAAAGCGAAATTAACCGCCGCCTTCTATGGGGTTTTCCACGCAGAAACAGGGCGTGCTGCCTTGGACATTAGCGCCAAACAAAAACCTGACATCGTTATGCTCAAAGACAATTTGCCCGACATCACTGCAATCAAACTTTGCCGCCAGTTAAAAACTGCTGCAACATCAGACTGGACACCAGTGGTGATTTTCTTTCAGTCAGAAACCAACAGCGGTAGGATAAAAGCTCTGCAAGCTGGCGCTGACGATGTGCTGAGCCAGCCCATGACCTCTAGTCTGGTTCTGGCCCGTTTGCGAAGTCTTATGCGGGCCCGCGAAGCAGCGCACGAACTTGATTTGCGCGACGAAACGGCCAGAGCATTGGGCTTTGCCGAAACCGGTCCCCGTTTCGAGCACCCTGCCCGCCACGCGATTGTTGCCCTGATTTCAAATCATTATGACAATAGTAAAAAAACAATGGTGGGTTTGGATAATAATGCAACTTTCACGCTTAAACACATCACCCCCGAACATTTGATGACCAAAAGTGATAAAGTGACGCAGCCAGATGTCTATATCATCGACCTATCTGCGCTAGACCCCGAGCGCGGGATGTCTCTACTGATCGATCTAAAAAGTCACACAAAAACCCGTCTGGCGGCGACAGTGGTTCTGATACCTCAAGAATATCAAAATCTGGCAGCCTATGTGCTCGACCTTGGCGCCAACGATGTGATGATTGAACCAATCAACGCTCATGAACTCGATATCAGACTGGCCAGACTGATTACTCGCAAACGCATAAGCGACCAGTTGCGCATGAACATTCGCAGTGGGCTACAGGCCGCGATTACTGATCCTTTGACAGGTTTGTATAACCGGCGCTATGCCATTCCTCATATGGAGCGGATGTTAACGCAAGCACATGAAAATGGACGAAGCTGTGCGATCATGGTCGCCGATATGGATCATCTCAAACAGATTAATGATCAATATGGTCATGCGGCGGGTGATACCGTTTTGGTTGAGGTTTCTCGGCGTTTGAACACAAATTTACGGGCTGTCGATCTTGTAGCACGGATGGGTGGGGAAGAATTTTTAATCATCATGCCCGAAACCAAGCAATGTGAAGCGGAAACTGCCGGAAAACGCCTATGCAACGTAATCCATGACACACCTATTGAACTGCCGAACAGGAAGTTCAAGCTTTCCGTGAGCATCAGTATTGGTGTCGCCTTGGGCGGTGGGAACAACGGCCCAAGACAAAGTGCAGCCCAATTGCTCGATCTGGCAGATCGCGCCCTTTACGGTTCAAAATCAGAGGGCCGCAACCGCGTCACCCTAATAGATCATGCCGCCTGACCACAGAGATTCTAGTTGTCTTACCGTTCTGGCTTGGAAGGTGTCACATGCCCAAATTGTTCGCGACGTTGCATCTGTCGCGCCAAACGGTCAGCATAAGCCAGCCGTTCCTCACCGGACATCTCATCGATACGATCAAGCAATAATTCCCTGCCTAATCCTTGTATTATCCTAATATTCTCAAACTGCCCGGTTAGGTAATCCGCAAAGTCCGATCGAACAAACGGGTCTGCCGTTAGCAGCGCCACAGCGGCCTGTCTGTCAACCAACCGCGGGCGACGCTCTGAGCCCGGTTGTCGCACAGCCTGCGCCATCGACTTTCGAAATATCTCGCGGTCATCGGTTTCCAGCGCCCGGATGAAGGGTTGCACCAGATTCCGCGTCGAATGCAGGCGTCGTTCGTGCCTCGAGGGATTGACGATCATCAATCCAACCAGCGCCCCCACAACCAAAAGATTGATGGCCAGCGAGAAAAAGAAAACAACCCGCATCCATAGCCTTATCCCCACGGATTTTTCTGGTATATCAGTCATGATTTATCCCCCTGCGGTCAACACGGTGAACCCACCGAGTGAATCGACCGCCCAAAAGCTGTCTGTTTCATTATATCCGCTTCCCTGAACGTAACTTTGAACCTGATCTGCCATATAGTTCGGAGGGCTGATACCGATCCAGATCCCTACCAAGGCTGCGGCGCTCAATGCCAAAACCGCAGGTGGCCCGCCTATCAGCCATAAAATTTCTGACAAGACATTGCGTCGTTCTGGTCGCCGCAATACGCTGGGATGTACCCTGGCAGTGCGCGTGATCTCAGCATCCTCCAACATTCTGACGGACAGCGCAGAAGACGGTTTCGGTGGGGTGTTTCGCGCAACGACAAAAAAATTTTCTAGTTCGTCGTCCAGTTGGTCTTTATCGGTCATTTTCAAACCCCAATGCGTCACGTTGATCGTTCAATATTTTGCTCAAAGCGCGTTTTCCACGGGCCGTTAAACTTTCGACCGCCTCAACGCTAATCCCCATAATACTGGCAATTTCAGGGTTGGCCAAATCCTCAATATTACGCAGAATAACCGCCTGTCGTTGGCGGTCTGGCAAATCCAATAGCGCCGCCTGGAGCGCTTCTGATCGCGCTTTTTGTTGCAGTGTTTCGTCGACACTGTCTGCCCCGTCAGGCGGATCAGCACCAACTTCCAGCGATACAGGCCTGTTGCGATAGCGTCTTTTTCGATCAATGCACAGATTGCTCACGACCCGAAACAGCCAGGTTGTGATCTTCGCCTCTCCCGGCCGCCAATCCGGGGCCGTCTTCCACAGGCGCAACATGGCTTCTTGCGCAACGTCCTCTGCCTCAGTGCGGTCGCCAAGCAAGCGGAACCCATACGCAAAAACGCGCGGGCCCAAACGATGGGTCAAAACCACTGCTGCTTTGGGATCACCGTTGGCAAACAGCACCAGCAGCGCTTCATCGCTCGCGTTTGTCAGACTATCCAAGGGCATCATCATAGTTCCAAGGCCAATAGGCAACTTTTCCACATCGGGCAACAGCCGGGGTCACACACTCCGGCTGTACTTGTTGTGACGCATAATCAGTTCAATGATCCGCCACTGTGGATTTTTCCGCCTGGGCGGCGCATTTTTTCAAACTCTTCCGCTGACACCGCACCATCGTCATTCTTATCCAAACGGGCGAAGATTTTAGTGCCGCGCTTGCCCGACGTCGCTTGCATCTCTTCCAAACTGAGTTTGCCATCCTTATCGATATCCCGGCGCTCGACCATTTTTGCAGATCTACCGGCGATTCGCTTTTGCATTGACCGCAACATCTGATTGCGCACTTCGGCTTTAGATAGAAAGCCATCTTTATCGCTATCAGCCTTGGCAAACCGCAGTTGACCAGCTTTGGCCAGTTCTTCTTGGGTCAGTACCCCGTTGCCGTCTACATCAAGCTGAGTAAAGAGCGCTGCACGGTCTATTGTTTGGGAGACTTTACCTTGCGAGGCTGCAAACGCAGCCTGCCCAAACGCGAGTGTACAAATTGCACCAAGAGACGCTGTGAAAATACGGTATGTCATATGAAACTCCTGTTTTTATAATGTTTGGTTAATCAACCAACCCCAAAACCCACCCTGTCGGCGCGTTTCAAAACATAATACGTAAGACGATCCAGTTTCCGTCGCCCGACGGTTATTTATTCTTGCGACATCCCGCCGCAAGCAACGATTGCGACTTTTTATTTTAACTCTTTTCACCGATGGTGCCTTCACTGGTGGTGCAAAATGAGTTTGATGGAAAAAATGGAAAGAGCAACATGGCCTGCCGTTTGGAAAGGTTGGCGTCGCAAATGCCCCAACTGCGGTAAGGGTCAATTGCTGAGAAATTATCTAAAGGTTTGTAAATGCTGCACTTTCTGCCAACAAGAGTTTCATCACCACAAGGCTGATGACGGCCCCGCTTATTTGACGATTCTCATCGTCGGCCACCTGATGGCACCGCTTCTGCATGTCGCCTTTGTCACATTTCGCCCAGAACCGTTGGTTTTATTCGCTGTTTTTGCTGTTGGCTGTGTCGCCCTATCCCTCTATCTTCTGCCCAGGTTAAAGGGCGCCATCGTCGGCTTTCAGTGGGCTCGCTCCATGCACGGGTTCTGAAAAACGACGGTCGCACAGTGGGCTGTGTAAAAATATGATGACAGATAAGACCGCAATTCGAAATGCCGCGACCATTATTCTGCTGAGAAATCGGTTGGAAAACCCCAGTGTTCTTATGGGACAGCGTGGCGCAAAAGCTGCTTTTATGCCGAATAAGTTTGTCTTTCCCGGCGGTGCCGTTGATGCCGCAGACGCAAATATCACCCTCGCAGAACAAATCCCCGCACCATGTAACGCGCGATTGGTCGAAGACTGCGCCAATGATATAACCGCACCGCTGTGCGTGGCCGCAATACGCGAGTTGTGGGAAGAAACCGGCCTGATATTGGGGCGCAAAGCCCCTTGGCCAGACACACCACCCGCGGCATGGTGCGACTTTGCCGCCGCAGGGTATGTGCCGTCAGCCGAGAACCTACAATTTGTGTTCCGCGCCATCACCCCTCCGGGACGGCCACGCCGCTTTGACGCGCGTTTTTTTGCCATCGACGCCAGCCACCTTGCTGGCGACATCGATGATTTTTCTGCCGCCTCAGACGAGCTGTCACATTTGCAATGGGTGCCACTGGATAAAACCCGGGACTTTGATCTGCCGTTCATCACCGAAGTCGTTCTGGCTGAAATATCCGGTCGCCTGACACAGACTGACGCTCCGGCTTCGGTGCCATTTTTTAAAAATGACGACGAGTCCAGCGAAATGCTGCGGTTGCGAGGTTATCGGCTGCCCGATTAAGTATCAGATCACCATAATTAACCCTAGAATACTGACCGATAAGACCCCCAAGCCGTATAATTCGCGTCGGGTGATCGGCTCTTTAAAGAAAAACACCGTCGCCAACAGGCTGAATACCAGCTCAATTTGACCCAGCGCATTCACATAGGCCACAGTCTGCAGCGTAAAGGCCGTAAACCAGCAAAATGAACCCGCCATCGAGGTCAGCCCAATCCAGGCCGCGGTGCGCCGCGCGCCCCAAACCGCCGATATCTGACCCGGCTCAAACAGCCGCAGCCAAAGTGCCATTGCAATCAACTGCGCAGAAGTCACACAGGCCAGCGTCATCCCCGCGCGCAACAGCGGATCTTCGCTGGCCAGTTCCAACGTGGCGCCACGATAACAAACCCCTGAAATCGCGAATAAGAATCCTGACAACACGCCCAAGCCCGACGCACGGTTGCAAATTCGCCGCCACCAATCCCCGCCAAGCCCCGGTGTCTCGGACAGCATTAAAACCCCGATCAGGCCAATCACAATCACACCAACCCCCAAAGAACTGATGGATTCGCCCAAAAGCACCCACCCAACCAGTGCGGTCTGGATCACTTCGGTTTTTTTAAAGGTGATACCCACAGCGAAATTGCGGCTTTGAAACAACATCACCACGCATAAGGTCGCCAATATCTGGCTCAGCCCACCCGACAGCGCAAAAAGCCAGTACCGCAGCGTGGTGGCTGGCAACAAACTGTCAGTGGCCACGCAATACAGCGCCAGAAAAACCACAACCAGCGGCGCAGAATATAAAAAACGCGCAAAGGTTGCCCCCGCTGATGACAGCGCCGAGGCGCTGAGCAATTTTTGCAACATAAACCGTACCGTCTGAAAAAACGCAGCGGCAATTGTGACGACAATCCAAAGCTCCATACCGCTTAATGCCTCACGGATTTGCCCACTGCAAGACGTCGGCGTTCGCCCGCGGCACGCTTACCTGCGCGTATTCAAAGATATTTCTTATTTGCACAGGCAAAGAAATGTCCCACCGCAAAGGTGCTGCCCGGGCTTTCGCTCCAGTTGGTCACAGCCAGTGCGTTCGCACTGACGCTAATCGCCCGATTTTTGATCCCGACCAGCGTTGTGCGGTACCCATAGGGCGAGGCAAAGGGGATCGAGACAATCCGCTCGCAGGCCGGCTCGGCCATCAGGCGGGTATAGGGATGCTGGGATATTTTCTTGGGATTGGGGGCTTCTGCGATGTCTTCCGGCAGAATGGACACCAGCGTTTTTAACAGGGATTTCTTTATCTCACTGTCGGATTGCGGGGGATTCACCGGTTTGGGCGTACCGGTATAACTGAACTTAAAGCAGCCGCTCACGGCCACCAGTATCACGATTACCATCAGCGTTTTAAAGCGCATCGCACTCTCCATAAGGGACATTGCCCCAATTGCCCGTCATCTGCCGCAGATGAAGTCAACCCTGCGCCTCAACACTTAAACGACTTCATGTAAATGAGTTTATATCAAGAAAAATTTTATTCAACAGAGGGAGTGTCAGATCCGCCAACCTAGAATTGGGCGAACGCAGATACATAGTTTGCCAGCCTTAGTATAAGATCCACGAACTGCACCGCCAGCCAGACCAATCCCAAAGAACTTGCGGCAAACACCCCAAGCTTAACGACGGCCACAATCAGCCACGCCAAATTAGGCGCACCTATTGGTTTTGCTGCGCAACGCGCAACTCGGGGTGTCTGAGGTTTTGCGCCGCGTGCAATATCGCTGTTGCCTACCGCCAAAGAAAATTATGCAACAGCAAGACGCCTGCGATACCAAATGCACAATGAATCACCGCGGGCAACAGCGTGCTAAAGGCCATCACTAGAAGCACACCGCCCCGCCCCAAGCCATAGTGAACAATATCTGCCCAATAGCTCCACCAGTCGAAATCAAGCGGAAAACCGGACGCCTGCCAAAGTTCTAACACTGCGATCGACACAACAATCGGCGGCGTCAGACAGCAAAACCCAAACAGAAAATTCACCAGATTTTGCGCTTAAATCACCCGTATTCGGAGCTGGTGATCGGCCACTCGGCAAAGAAACCCCGCGTGACCACAACTGACAAACATCAGCACCGAAAGTAATAACCGGCAGAAGTATGGAAAACAGCTATCCTGTGTGAAGAGTGATTGCACTCAAACCTTTTGAAGCCACTGCAAGACCAGACCCCGCTGTTATAGATCCATTGGGTATCAAAGAAAAAGCAAACCAGAAAGCAAAAACTGCTAGCGGTTGCGAAATCACCATTAATACCCATAAAGCCAAAACCCACATAAGAAAGAATGGATAAAGACAACGTTATTACCTGAAAAATTTGGAGTCTCACAATTGTTTCTACCACCATTTTTAACGCAAAATAAGCACAGTTATTAGTAACACAGCGAATAGAGAACCATACAAAGAGCCCACCAATACACGTCACAGCATCGCCCACCGCCCAGACACCCGCACTGACCGTCGCGCGGGTCTGGTGAGAAACCCATACACCCCCATTACCAACACAATAACAAACGAGACACCCGCGATAGCCACCGTCCAATTCTATGGTAACGAAACAAGGGGCAGAAACGAGGTCGCACCTATATGCCACTGATTGAACCCGCACCAAAGTAACAGTAGCGACAAGATATACAAATGCCAGTGGCAGCGATGTGACGAACGCGTGCCAAGACCACAAGTGGTCGCCATAAAAGTTGTCGGCAAAGCCCGACAACGCCACAACCACTTCGAAATACCGCTCAGACCATTACCCAGAATATATCTTGATCAAAACACCCCAAGACGCGGCGTCAGCCACCTCTTGCTTGAAGGCTTGATATGACTGATCCCGATGGTGAAAAAATGGGTTAACAGCCAGCCAAGTCCAAACAGACTGACAGTTGTTGGCGGCACCCTTCCCCAACTGAACGGTCAATATTGTGCCTACGCGGAGGCCATTTGATTGGTCATACATATTAAAAAATATTTCAGCCATAGGGGTATTATGTCACTAGCAAACCCTCGGCCTGTGCGTCACCACAGGACGGCAAGTGATGCGGATCACAACCGGTCAAAACCAGCTCAAATTTGACCTGAAAGCGCCTCAAATACGGGACAGACAAACCCACCCCACAAATTGCCACAACGGGGCAGTTACGCCGCCCTATCGCCACCGCAAGTATCATGCGCAATCTTGGCGTTGCGATCCTGACGCCCCCAACTGATGCCCGACCAAACCCGTTCATAGATCACATAACAGCTCAGCCCAATTAACGTGTTACTCACTGCCATCATCCCACCGACGGCCAGTGATCCGGTGAAAAATATACCGACAAGGCTCATTGTGAGCAGCCCAAGCGCCGCCCAAAGCACCGCTTTCACCCATGTTCTTGCAAAACTATCCATCAGACCCTCTAAAACCAACTCCAGTTAGTTAGCGTCCCACAGCCGTTGTTGACAATTCAGCAAATAATTAGCATTAAAGACATATGTTTATTTTAATCACCAACATATGCGTATAATCGACAAACGACTGCGCGCCGAACAATTTCGAAACCGTTTGGGACAAGCCCTGCAAAATGCGGGGATGACCCAATCAGACTTGGCCCGCGCCACGCGTATTAACCGCTCAACCGTGTCGCAATTGCTGTCGGGCACGGCCGCACGCCTGCCTAACGCCCAAGTGATCGGGGCCTGTGCTGCGGCCCTCAGAGTTTCAGCCGACTGGTTGCTATCACTGTCAGACCGGCCTGAAAGTGCCGCAGACCTTTTGGCAGATGCGTTAAGCCTTACCACCGCGGCGCGCGCCTTGATAGACGAACAGATTTTTGCTTGGCACAAAGAGGCCGAAGGCTTTAAAATCCGTCATGTGCCCGCGACCCTGCCCGACATGTTCAAAACCCCCGAGATGCTTGAATGGGAATACACCCCGCATCTGGGCCGCACCAGCCAACAGGCGATCAACGCCTCAAACGACCGTTTGACATGGATGCGGCGATCGGCATCGGATTATGAAATTGCCCTGCCGGTATATGAGTTGGACAGCTTTGCCCGCGCCGAAGGCTATTACCGCGGGATTTCGCGCCAATTACGGGTCGCGCAGATCGATAATCTTGTGGCGTTATGCGATCAATTTTATCCGCGGGTCCGCATCTATTTGTTCGATTCCCGAATGTTGTATTCTGCACCGCTGACCATTTTCGGACCGCTGCTCAGCGTGCTGTATGTCGGCACGCAAAATGTGGCCTTTCGCGACCGCGACCGGATCCAGATCTTTACCAAGCATTTCGACACATTGGTCACCCAGGCAACCGTCAGCGCCCGGGATCTAAGCGCGCATCTGCAACAGTTGCGACAGCAAGTTGTCTGACCCCTACGCCCCATAAGATATCAAAATCACAGATTTCGGCATCGCAGGCCCCCACTAGTAAAAAGCATCGAGGGTTCGGCTGCGCGCGTGGCTTGGGCGAACCGTCAGGGCGAACCGTCAGGGCTTTAGGATGATTTTAGGCGCCTGCACCTGACCTTTTCGAATATCTTTAAACGCCTGCGAGCCGGCCTCAAGCGGGCGGGTCTCATACCAATCCAGCGCCCCGAGACGGCCCTTGCACATCGCCTGCGCGGTGGCACGAAAATCCGCCGCGGTATAGGTATAGGTGCCGATAAAGCTAATTTCCTGCAGCGTCAGCCGCCGGACATCCACCCCGCCTTCGGCAGACCCCAGACCGATATGCATGATCACCCCACCCGGGCGAGTGACGGCGCAGGCTGTGGCGCGGGTTTGGGCAAACCCCACCCCATCGATCACCAGATCAAAAGCCACATTGCTATTCAGCGATGCGGGATCTACCACGGCAAGGTCAGTGTGTTGCAAAAGATAGGCCCGCCGAATTTCATTGGGCTCGGACACTGTAATTTCGGTGGCTCCGGCTGCACGCAGCGACAGGGCCGCACCGACACCAATGGCCCCACCACCGATCACCAGACACTGCGCGTTGGGCAGCGCGCGATCCAGCGCCTCTTGCGCCAGACGCACCGCATGCCAGCCACAGGCAATCGGTTCGGCAAGACTGGCTTTCTCTAACGAGAAATTGTCAGGAACCGTGACGATATTTGCCTCAGGGATCACCACATACTGCGCAAATCCACCCTCGCGCGGGGGCATTGATATGATTTGGCGATCCGGGCACAAATTATCGCGTCCCTCACTGCAGGCCCGGCAATGACCGCAGGCTGCCAGTGGGTTCAGGGTCACCCGCAGACCAGCCGAGGACCCACCAACAACAACGCCTGCTGCCTCATGACCCAGAATAAGCGGAGCGGGACGGCGCCGATCATGGCCCAAAAACGCATGCATATCTGAGCCACAAATCCCGACACTGTCAATCTTGACCAACACCTCGCCGTCTCGCGCAATGGGGTCCTGAACATCATCAAAGCTCAGCGTCTCGACGCCGGTGTAAACCAAGGCTTTCATTTTGCAGTATATCCCCCATCAACAGATAGTATTTGCCCAGTGACATAGGCAGAGGCATCGGAGCATAGAAACTGCAGCGGACCTGCCAAATCTTCGACAACGCCGTTGCGACCAATACAGGTCTGTGCGGCGTTTCGGGCCGAGCGTTCAGAATCGTCAAACACCGCAGCCGTCAATTCGGTCTTAAAAAACCCCGGCGCAATGGCATTGGCGTTGATGCCAAACGGCGACCACGCCTCAGCCATGGCCCGGGTCATTTGGGCCACGCCGGCCTTGCTGGCCCCATAGGCAATGCCGCCAGGAAAGGCCCGAAAGGTCTGTAATGAGGCAAAGTTAATAATCCGCCCCCACCCTTTGTCTTGCATCCTCTCGGCAAAGTTTTGCGCCAGAAAGAACGGCGTTGTCAAATTCAGATCCAGCGTGACCGCCCAGCCTTGCGGCGTCACCTCACCCGCAGCTTGGCGGGTGTTGATGCCAGCTGCGTTGATCAAGATATCGGGTGGACCGAAAGCCGCACACACCTGGCGGGCCACATCCGGCACAGCGGCGGTATCGGACAGATCAGCCACAACCGCTGCAGTCCGCCCGCCACTGGCTTGTTGCCACTGCTGCAGCCGGTCGCCGCGCCGCGCCACCCCGACAACGGCCACGCCGCATTGTACCAAAAACCGCGCCGCATATTCCCCAAGCCCGGCACTGGCCCCGGTCACACAGGCGGTCTTTCCACTTAGATCAAACAAGCCATCTGTCACGACGTTACCCCTGCGCTGTCAGATCAAACTCTTCGTCGGGAAAGTATTTGTGCAGACGAATATCCGCAGAGCGGGCATGCGCCTCCATACCTTCGAGGCGCGAAATTCGAGCTGTGGCTTCCGCCACGGGCTTTGACGCCTCGCGTGTTGATTTTTGCCAAGTCACAATTTTCATATATTTGTGTACCGACAAGCCACCAGTATAATTGGCCGCGCTTGAGGTGGGCAGCACGTGGTTAGTGCCCGATGCCTTGTCGCCGAAAGCCACAGTAGTTTCCTCACCCAAAAACAGCGATCCATAGCATTGCAATTGATCGAGCCACCACGGCAAATCCAGTGCTTGCACAGTCAAATGCTCGGGGGCGTAATCATCCGAGGTCGCCACCATTTCGTCGCGGTTTTCGCACAGAATAACCTCGCCATAATCGCGCCATGCGGCTTCGGCATTCTGCCGGTTCAACTCGGGCAGATCAGCGATCAAGCCGTCCATAAACCCCATGACTTTCTCGGCCAACGAACGATCATCCGTCACCAGCCAAACCGGTGAATTATAGCCGTGTTCGGCTTGGCCAACCAGATCAGTTGCCACCACCAAAGGGTCGGCGGTAGCATCTGCCAGAACCAGACTATCGGTGGGACCGGCCACCATATCAATCCCTACACGGCCAAACAGGATCCGCTTGGCCTCAGCGACAAACTGATTTCCGGGACCGACAAGGATATCCGCTTTCGGCAGGCCAAAAAGACCAAAGGCCATCGCAGCGATCCCTTGCACGCCGCCGAGCGCCATAATGCGGTCTGCACCAGCAATATGCGCCGCATAGACAATCGCCGGTGCAATCCCAACGTCGGGACGAGGCGGCGAACAGGCGACAATATTTTTGCAACCCGCAACTTTTGCGGTTGTGACCGTCATAATCGCCGAGGCAATATGCGAATACCTGCCCCCGGGGATATAGCAGCCCGCCGCCCGGACGGGGATACTTTTTTGACCGGCAATCAATCCTGGAATCACCTCGTATTCAATATCTGCCAAAGTGGCTTTTTGGGCTTGAGCAAAGCGTTTGACGTTATCATGCGCAAAGCGGATATCGGCCTTGAGCCGTTCAGGCACAAGGGCAATTGCAGCCTCAATCTCTGCTTTTGTAAGCTCGATATTACCATCGTAATTATCAAATTTACGGGCATATTTCAGCGCCGCCTCATCGCCACCCTGCTCAATTTCGTTTAGGATATTTTGAACAACTTCGTTCACATCACTTGCGTCACTCTTTGAGGTTTTCGGCGCTTTTTTTAGGTATTGCAGCGGCATTTCGGTCTCCTATTCACAGTCTTTATTGAACTGGGCACGCACCGCGTCCCTTGTCACGTCATTCATATTCAAAAGATTGGTGAGGGTGGCAAAAGTGCCATCTTCAAACAATCATAGAGTTTTAAATTTCACGTCCCTTAGATATCCGCACAGAGCCACAAGGCAGCCTGTGGGCGGTTGAAAAACAAAAGCAATCCTGTCGGCTGGATCATCTCATATCACGCCATGCCCTGATAGATATCTTTGGGATCCCAATCAGGCAACAACTTGGGGACCGTCATATGCCCCCCAACCCGATAAGCAGTTTGAAAGACGGCCAGCCATCAAGCAACAATTCGAAAGAAAGATAGACCAAAAACACCAAGCCAGCCCAACACAGCCAAGGATATTTGGTCATAACTTTCATAATGATCGTAGCAAAAAAGGCCATAAACACGATAGCCAGACTCAAACCAAATACCAACAAGCTTGTGTCCTCGCGGGCAATCGCAGCCACTGCAAAGACATTATCAATCGACATCGAAACATCGGCGATTGTGATTGTCACCAAGGCGCTCCAAAGTGACTTTCCTGAGCCGTTGTCCTCCTCATCCAATCCCTCGCCCGCCGCATCATCCTCAGCTTGCTGCTCGCGAATTTCGAGAAAAAACCGCCAGCAAACCCACGACAACAGCAACCCACCAACAAACAAGATACCCGGAATGCTGATCAAGTAACTGGCGATTATAGCAAAGAAAATGCGCAGCCCTGCCGCCATCGCCATGCCCCAGAAAATAGCCTTCTTGCGCAGTTCCGGCGACAACCCTGCCGCCGCCATGCCAATGACAAGCGCATTGTCACCCGACAAAATGATATCGGCAAAGACGATCTGTACGATATCCCATAAATAATCCATTATGACGCTGCATCCTCTAAAATCATGTCTGAGACTTTCTCGCCGATCATTATCGCCGGCGCATTGGTATTGCCCGAGGTGATCACTGGCATGATAGACGCATCCGCCACTCGCAAGCCCTGCAAACCGTGCACCCGCAGACGATGATCGACCACAGCCATCGGGTCGCTGCCCATTTTACAGGTTCCCGTGGGGTGGTAGATTGTAACCGCCGTGTTGCGCGCCCAGTTTAAAGTCGCGTCATAATCATCCATCCCAACCTCGTGACCGGGTTGATACTCTTCGGTGACATGCGCCTTCAATGGTTCAAATTGCGCAATCTTGCGCGCAATCTGGATGCCCTTGACGATGGTGTTCTGGTCCGTTTCCGTGGCCAGATAGTTCGGATGTATCTCAGGATGATCATCGGCGTTAGCAGAAACCAATTTCAGATGTCCCACGCTCTCAGGGCGCAGTTGCAACACCGACGCGGTAAAGGCCGAAAAGGCATGCGGGCCCTCAATCGCGTTATCTGCGCTAAAGGGTTGGATATGAAATTGAATATCTGGTGTTTCCAGCCGATCATCAGTTTTCAAAAACCCAGTGCCAAGACTGGCGGCCATGGTCATTGGCCCGGTTTGGCGCAGCAAATACTGTAACCCAATGATCGCCTGTTTAAAATAATTGTTGGTTTCGATATTGATTGTCGACAGATCTGTTTTAAAAATGGGACGGGCCTGCAAATGGTCCTGCAGATTTTTTCCCACGCCTGGCAGATGCTTTTGTGCCGTAATACCAACCGCACCAAGCTCGCCCGAATCCCCGATCCCCGACAACATCAATATCTGCGGCGATCCGATGGCCCCCGCCGATAAGATGACTTCTCGCGCCGCGTTCAGATGCACCGGCTGGCCTTTGTGCTTGGCTTTGACACCGGTCACGCAGCCGTCTTCGATGACCAATTTTTCCACCTGCATATGCGTAAAGATCGTCAGGTTTGCACGCCCTCGGGCCGGATTGAGATAAGCCACAGCCGAGCTGCATCTCTTGCCCTTGTTTAATGTCAGTTGGAAGTAGCCAACACCCTCTTGGTCGGTTCCGTTATAATCTTCGGTTTTGCGGTAACCCGCTGCCACCGCAGCTGAAATCCATTTATCGACAACGTCCCGCTTAAGGCCTGTCGGAGAGACAGACAACGGGCCATCAGTGCCACGCATCTCGCGATCAGCGGTATCGCCTTTCCATGTTTCAGAGCGCTTGAAATACGGCAACACATCATCCCAGCCCCAGCCAGCGTTGCCCAGTTGCTGCCAATGATTGAAATCAAGCGGTTGTCCACGCACATACAAAAGCCCGTTGATCGAACTTGACCCGCCAAGCACCCTGCCCCGGGGCCATGGGATCGCGCGGCCATTCAAACCGGGATCTTTCTGCGCAACATAGCACCAGTCAGTTTTTGGATTCCCCATTGTTTTGAAATACCCAACCGGTACATGGATCCAAGGATTGCTGTCGCGCCCCCCCGCCTCAAGTACGGCCACCCGATATTGACCGTTTTCACTAAGACGGTTCGCAACTGCGCATCCCGCAGATCCAGCGCCAATTATGATATAGTCAAAGTCCAAAAATACCTCATTTATTACTTAATGAGACTTTCTTTCCCATTTATTAGTAGATACTTGCGTATAACCTCAAAAAGACGATTCTGGCAATGGGAAGATTTCGAAGATTGAATAAAATTCAGAGACTACAAATGTACGATCGTTGATGATCTTAAAGCTCATCGGCTTCCAAGGCCCGGGCACTGTCGGCAACCAAAATCAATCGTCAGGCACAACCAAACACACAAACCATCTACCAATTGCGCAGATAGAACTGACAAGTCCGGCTGGTAAAGTCCGATATTCTACGTTGACGATTGGTAAACTTCAATCTCTGATCAGACTTGTATACACCCAAAGAGGATACCCCTGCGGCAAGCGCACGCCCGTCTCTTATTGATCAAAACACAAGCCTCTGGATGATACGCTATAACTGACTTGAGATCGAACAACTGATAGGGCGCGGCCAAAAGCATAAGACCTGGTGGAACCCTTTTGGTGAAACAGCCCAATCTATCAAGGCCAATTTATAGTGACTTTTCAGTCGGCTAAGGCTTTCAACGGGCGGTAAACTCCACGTAGTATTTTGATTGGCAGTGTAGCCAAATGCCCAGTTTGCACCACGCAAAAACTGGTCAGACATTTTTTCTATCAGGTCACATGCAACGGCAGGCCAAGCGCTGTCATTGCAAATCCGCTTTGACTTAAAGTGGCCAGCAAAGCCGCGTTACCTCCCAGACACGGATCGAAGGCCGCCCCTATTTGAGGGGCCTTCGATTGGCATGGTTGGCAAACTGATCACAGCTATTGATCTCAGTTCATCGTGCCCTGCTATTGACCAAAGACGTGGTTTGGCATCCACAGAACGATCTGTGGGAAGAGGAAGATCAATGTTAATCCGATGAGCTGTATTAGCATGAACTGCATCATACCTAAGTAGATATCTTTGAGATCCCAGTCTGGAACTACGCCCTTGAGGAAGTATGCCGACAAGGCCACAGGCGGTGACAACCACGCAGTTTGCAAATTCACCGCAACAAGAATGCCAAACCAAACCATAAGGTCGTAACGGTTCAAGCCGTGGATATCCAAAGCCAAAACCGTTGGCAGAAGCACAGGCACAACAATTAACACGATCGGCACCCATTCTAGTGGCCAGCCAAGAACGAAGATCAACGCCATCACCATCAGAAGGATTAGGTAGGGTGACATATCCAGCCCCAAAAGCATCTCTGTCAACATTTTGGGGGTTCCAAGGTTTGAAAACTCGGCCCCAAAGAAGTTTGAAGCCGCCACAAGGAACATGATCAAAACCGTGATTTCCAGTGCTTTGATCATACTGTCAAAGAATCCGGGGACCGTAAATTTGCGGTACCCAATTGACAAAAGGATCGAACCAAAAGCGCCCATTGCGGCGGCCTCGGCTGGTGTTGCAAAGCCCAACAGGATCGACCCCAAAGCGAACGAGATCAAAATGGTCGGTGGCATGAGGCCAGCAAAGAATTCGTCCCAAAGGTCTGAGAATTCAAACCGGCTGTCTGCGTCGCTTCGATAAATGGGTTTAGCCAACACAGCCAAAAGAAGCATAAAAGCAAACAAAACGACGGAAACAGTTGGGAAGCCCCCGGCCCAATTTGCCAAGACAATGTAGCCATGGAACAAAATTGCCAACGGAAGCGCAACGCGCAAAACCATCAGGTTACGATAGGCACGATAGGCCAATAGCAAAGTACACCCCACCACAATCAACCCGCCAAATGGAACAATGCCGCCAAAGTCCCCACCAATAGCAAGGCCAAAGACACGACAAATGGTTAGAACACCCAAAGCTATCAAGGCAACTTCGGCACCATAGAAGTCAGAAGTTTTTGGTTGGTCTTCTTCTGATAAAATGGGTCCAAGATCTGGGTTCAACCAACAGCGTCCCAAAGTATAAACAAGGTACAAGGTTGCAAGCAGCGCCCCGGGGATAAACGCCCCACGGAAAAGATCGAGTGTTGACACTTCTAGGACAGGGCCCATTACAATCAACATAATCGAAGGTGGAATTAAAATACCCAACGTACCGCCCGCTGTAATCGTACCGGCGGCAAGCTGCACATTATAGCCCGAGCGGTTCATTGTTGCCCCTGCCATAATACCCAGCAAAGTCACTGACGCCCCAACGATACCCGTGGCTGCGGCAAAAATTGTGGCAACGATCAACACAGCGATATAAAGTGCGCCGCGCACACGGGACATGATCATTTGGATAGAAGAGAATAAGCGCTCCATGAGACCCGCAGCTTCCATGACGATCCCCATCAAGATGAAAAGAGGGACCGCCATAAGTTGGTCATTCAGCATTGTTGAGTTTGTGTTCAGCGTCATCAAAAGCGTTGTGAGTTTGAAGTTGGACCCCCAAATACCAAACACAAAGGCCAAAAAGATCAACGTGAACGAAATTGGAAAGCCGATAAAGATCACAAAAATCATTGCTGCCAGCATGATCAAACCAATTGTGGGTTTGGACAGCCCTGGACGCGCAGACATGATATCATTAAACCATTCGCCCGCTGGCGTCGCATCTGGATAGAACACTGCCATGACAAGCCAAAATAGGGCGATAAAATACACCGGCAACGCCCTTACAAAATAGCGTTCGCGGTCTTTGCCCATTTTGTGAAAGGCGCGGAAAAGCTCGGGAAATCCTTGTAGCAAAAGCAATAAGCCACCAACCGGCATTGCCAAACGAGCAGGCCACAGCAGCGGCTCCCACGGACTATCAAAAGCGGTCTCGCCCGTCCGGTAAGCAATTTCCCAATACTGAACGGCAATGATCGTAAAAAATAGCATAGAAGGTATGAAAAACGCCATGTATAGCGTCGCATCAACCGTTGCCTGTGTTTTGTTTGACCAGCCGCGGTACAAAAAATCTGCGCGAATGTGCACACCGCGCATGAGGCCATAGCCTGCCGCCCCCATAAACAAAACACCCGAAATCATGCGGCTGATGTCATAGGCGAACATTGTCGGCCCGAGCCCCAAGGCGCGGGCGGTGTCATCCCAACCATACCCGGCCATGATGCCAAAAGCGTTTCGGGAAAACACTTCGATCACGACAACCCCGATCAAGGGAACCATCAACAGGCATAAGATTTTACCCGCCCAGTCGTTGATCAAATCAATCCACCCCGTAATGGGGCGCTGCCATGGCGTCATATCTTCGGGTGTTTCCCCCGGTTTTTCTGTCCGCCGCTCTGCGATCAATTCGTCCGCGATTTCTAAGTCGCCGGGTACAACCTCTTCAGCCATGCCCCGTTCTCCCTTTTTGTAAAATCCCCATATTAAAGGGAGCGTTCTTTCTTAGGTAAAAGCCCAATGCTCTTGCCAAAAAAAGACGATAAAAATGCGATGCGTGGGGCCCCAAAGGGCCCCGCACATTGTCATGAAAACATTACTTCAAAGTGTCAGCGTGGGCTTTACCCAGGCTAGCATTTGACGCCTGAGCACCGGCCCAAAACGGAACTGCGATGTCAGCAAAGTCTTTTTGTGACTGCCATACTTCTGCAAAGAATTCATTGTCGTCCGAAGCGGCTTGAAGAAGCTTTTTCGCCGCTGCCATGTATTCTGTGAAGTAATCTGCAGGTGTATCTTCCAAGATAACGCCGTGGTTCTCGGTCAAATCCTTCAGCGCTTTGCCGTTTTCATAGATCCGGTAGGACATTGACTTGGACAAAGAAGCATTTGCAGCAACTTCTATGGCTTTCTGTTCAGTCGCTGTAAGGCCCGCATAAACATCACCATTGATGTATAGGTCGGCGTTCACAACAACTTGGTGCAAGCCCTGCAAGTAGTAGTGCTTAAGTACTTTTTGGAAGCCAAACACCGAGTCTGGCTTCGGGCAGCACCATTCAGCCGCGTCGATCGCGCCTTTTTCAAGCGCAGGAAGAATATCACCACCACCCATAGCAACAGCGGCAACACCAATGTCGTTATACGCAGCACCAACCATGCCTGGAGGGGCGCGGAACCGTAGTTTACGAAAATCATCCATAGACGTAATTGGCTCTGGGAACCAACCCAGTGCTTCTGGACCAACTGGCTGCAACATAAAGCCTTTTACGTTGACGCCCATTTCATCCCAAAGACGATCATAAAGTTCTTTGCCACCACCGTATTGAAACCAAGACAAGAACGCCAAGGCATCTAGGCCAACACCAGCACCCGCAATCGGAGCGCCAAATAAGTTTGCCGCTGGGTGCTTACCACCCCAGTAGTGGGTCCAAGCAAAGCCGCCCTCTACAAGACCAGCGTCAACCGCATCAATAATGTCGCGTGGACCAACAACAGCACCTGCGGGCAAGACTTCAATCTTGACCGAGCCGCCTGTAAGATCTGCAACATCTGTTGCAAAGCTCTCGACCATACGCACTTCGTCTGTCGAGTTTCCCAGCACAGACTGAATACGAATAACAGTTTCAGCCGTAGTAGCCGTAGCCATCATCGCAACAGCTGCTGCCCCTGTAGTTAGAGTTTTAATATTAAACATCAAATTACCTCCCATGATGTCGCAACCCTCGAAACGTGTACTATTACTGCCATGGTCGAGGGTTTCGCCTCGGCAGACTTTAAAAGTGGCAAAGTGAAAAGAGCATCTTACTCACCACTTAGTCGAATTGAGGCCTCAATGATCATTGAGCTGCCCCTACCACCAACGCACTGGCATTTTAGCCAATCATAAGCGCTGGAGTATCCGTATTACCGCTGACAGTCAGCGGCATGATTGAGCCGCATGCGACTGATAGGCAGTGCAACCCGTTTAAACATGATTTATGATCGCATCCGCCATCGGCTCGATCCCAATTTACTAGTTAATGCTAGATGATAGATCGTCACTTATATCTATCGCAACCGCACATCCATCCGATCCAGCACCAATTATCTTATAGTCAAAGTCCAGAAATCCCCCATTTATCATTTAATGAGATTTTTTTTCCCATTTTTAGTATTTGTTAGCGTATAACCCCATAAAGACGATTCTGGCAATGGGAAGATTTCGATGACTGAAGAAAATTCAACCCCCACGAATTTACGGTCGCTGATGATCATGGAGGTCATCGGCTTAAGCGACCGGGCGTTGACCGTGACCGAGATTAACGAACATGTAAACTTGCCGAAACAAACCGTCTACCGGCTGGTCAAAACGCTTGAAACCGAAGGATTTCTACTCCGGGAAGGCAGCAGCAACAGTTTTCGCCCTAGCCGACGATCACGCTTGATAGGCGCAGGCCTGCTGCACGCATCTCGGGTTCATATCACCCGTCATCAAATTCTTCTCGACGTTGCCGCCGAGGTTAAAGAGACGGTAAATTTTGTAATACCTCAAGAAACCGGCATGCATTATCTAGACCGGGTCGAAACTGACTGGCCGTTTCGCATTCAAATGCCGCGCGGCTTTAATGTGCCGTTCCACTGCACGGCCAGCGGCAAAACTTTTATGGCAAGCCTGTCCAAATCAGCCCGGGAAAAATTCATTGCTGGATTAAACCTTAAGGCGCACACTCACAACACGCACACGACGGCCGACAGCCTTTTGGAAAATTTAAAACTGAACGCCAAACGCGGGTTTGCTTTGGATGACGAAGAATTTGTCGAAGGCATGGTTGCCGCCGCCGTGCCTGTAACCGATAATAAAGGTCGTTTTGTTGCCGCATTGGCCGTGCACGGTCCAAAGCAGCGCTTGTCCATCGCGCAGGCCACAGCCTATGTGGATTGCCTGCACAGCGCAGCGAATCGCCTCAAACACGCCGTTTTTTCATAAACCCATTTTAAGTCAAAGCCTCATCTAACAGCCGCCACCACTTGATGTACCTGTTAAAACCCAGATAGGATTATCCTCACGCACAGACCAGACCAGACACCGCTGCAACCGCTACAGGAATCCACACAGGCATGGCAATTTCTCAGAAAGAGACTCTGCTTGCAAAACCTAGTGCAGACTGATGTTGTGTACTGTGCATGTTGGCTTTAGGCGCTGGCATTAGCAAAGCGCAAATCACCAACCACAACACCCGCACCGCAAGGAAGCCGCCCACATGACCCGCTATCCGCTTTTTGGATTACTCACGGCGATCCTAGGGGCGCTGATTTTATCGCCGGACACGCTGCTGATGCGGTGGGCCGAGATGGATGGTTTTCAAATGCTGGCTTGGCGTGGGTTACTGGCGGGCTCAATCTTTATCACGCTTTGGTTCATAACCCGCCGAGGCTGGCGCGCGGAAGATATTTCAAACCTAAAGCGGCCCTTTGGTCTTGGACTGATCACCTGCCAGTTTTTTAATGCGACGTTGTTTAGTCTTGGCGTTTCAATTGCGCCGGTCGCCTTGGTACTTTTGGGCGTGGCCACAGTGCCGATATTCGCGGCATTTTTTGCCTTTACAATCCTGCGTGAGCCTACAGAGATCAAAACTTGGATCGCAATCGGCTCTGTTTTATGCGGCCTGTCTGTGGCGGTGTTCACACCAGAAAATGGCCATGTGCAGATCAACATCTGGTCACTGCTCGGAGCATTGGCGGGTCTTGGTGTTGCCATTAGCCTATCTATGAGTTTTGTGCTGATCAGACACCAAAAAACCGCACCCTTTTTACTGGCAATCGGAATAGGTGGGCTATTGTCGGGATTGTTTGGTCTGCTGATGACGGGATTGGGCAACATGGCCAACGGGAACATCGGCTATATTATTTTTACCGGTATAGTTATCCTGCCGACCTCATTTTTCCTGCTGTCATTTGCCGCGCGGTACACGCACGCCTCCAATGTCAGCCTCGCGCTGCTATTGGAGACAGTCCTTGGGCCGTTGTGGGTCTGGATGGGAACCCCGGAGAGGCCAACACCGATGATGTTGTTTGGTGGATCTATTGTGATTTTAAGCCTCATAACCTATCTAATCCTGATGAGACGCCAAAAGTGATTTAATAAACCACAGTGATTATATTTGTAGTTTTGTCAAAAGCACCATACATATATGTAAACTGGCGTACCAAAGTGAGGCTAATGTGGCTAAATCGTTTTTAAGTGAAGACCTCGTAATCGATGGAAACATCAACAGTAAAGGTGATTTAGAAATAAAAGGATCCGTGACCGGAGATATTAATGCAGGGTCAATTTCCGTTCTGGAACTGGGCAAGGTCCAAGGTGCCGTAAAGGGGCAGGATATCACAGTAAACGGAACTGTAACCGGAAAAATTGAGGCCGAAGATCTCACGTTGTCCAGTTCGGCAAATGTTTCAGCCGATGTCACCTATCGACGTATTGCGACTGAAAAAGGCGCACGGATCACAGGTAAACTGGCGCTCAAACCCTAGCCAGCCAAATCCGCGTTGAATATCAGTGGTCCGCTCTGGACCACTGCCACTAAACCGTTTTTCTAGAGAGCACCCTTGTGCCCTGCTGCGATCTTATTGGTAAGTTATAGCCTGTTATGCGCACCGAAATAATAAAAAAGTCGACCATTTGGCCTTTTATGACGCTTGGCTCCTCAAGGAAATTTCACGACGTTCAAGGCACTCAAGCCTCTCAGGGGCTACATCACTCTGCGCACAATGCTGCAATTAACCGGTGACAAGACAGCAGCTGCGCCGCCAGCCGTCCCCATCATCTCAACCCGACATGTAAACCCACCATACAAAACACATGATCTGAAATCCCCCATAAGCCCATTTTATACCTCTTAAAGTGCTATTGATAAGCTACGCGCCTAACATCCGCGTTCCAGAGTGCAAACTTGTTTCAAAGCAAAACCGAATACGATCGCAGTTTAACAAACTAAAATTAGATTATATTTCAAATAAAATGCAAAATTAAACAAATAAAAATACAGTGAACATATCTAAATATTGGGTAAAATAACATGAAATCATATGTTTATATCTAATCATTTGAAGTTGAAATTCGCGTCATTGCATCGTGCTTAAAACAGGTTCGGAATTGATCACACACGCGTTTCAGGACATTGCAAACGCACCGCAAATATCACACAGCATTGGATTGGCTCACTATCAAACCAACGGCTTATTCGCAAAAATGCAGGTATATGCGTAACTGATGTTGTGGGTTTCAGCAGCTTAATAGAACGCAACGAAGCTTTAACACCAAACAGCCTGCGCGCGCGTCGGGCGATTTTGGACGGTCTATTTCAAGAACATAGCGGTCGCATTTTCAACACTGCGGGCGATTCTGTTCTGGCTGAATTTCAAAGTGCTGTTTCAGCAATCATTTGTACGACAAAGTTTCAAAAACTCGTCCGAGAGCGCAACACATCAGTTGAGCCTGAGGCCAAAATGCATTTCCACATCAGGCTTAATATGGGGGATGTGATCATCGAGGCCACCAGCCTGTATAGTCAAGGCGTCAATGTTGCCGCCCAGCTTGACGCGCTCAGTCGATCGGATGGGGTCTGCCTGTCTAAAAAAATCTGTGGTTTTGTCGGTCAGAAAGTCGAGCTTTCGTTAAACGATTTCGGCGACCAAAAAGTTAATAATACCATCGTACACGCTTTTGACATTGTTCTAAAAGGTATACCTGCACGAGATACAGCGCCCGCAAAGTCAGCTCTGGACAGGGTTTAAAATAAGTCCCCTTCGGTCGTGATTCTGACTTTTTTGAACATGAGAAATGACCCCGATCAAGAGTGCTTCGCTGACAGGATGACCGAGGATATCATCACAACCTTGTCGATGTGGAAAACATTTCCCGTCATCTCACGTAATTCCATGCTTAGTTTCAAAGGCACAGGCACCAAATCCAGCGAAATCATGCTTAGCTTGGGGTCCGCTATCTGGTCGAAGGCAGTATTCGCAAGGCCAGAAACAAAACCGGGATTACCGCGAATCTTATCGATGCAAATGCAGGCTAAGAAATCTAGTCAACCCGCTGGCACCGCGCTTTGGGCGATATTTTTGATGTATACGACGAGGTCTCACAAAAGGTCGTGGCCATTATCTCCGCGACGCTGCACGGGCAAGAACAAAACGCGCCGCCAAACATAAGACAGAAAACCTAAGCGCTTGGGACGACTACATCAAAGTCCTCAGCACCTTTTATGCCGACGTCGCCAGTTTCAAAACGGTCGAGGAGTTGTGCCACCGCGCCTTTGCATTGGACGAACATTTCACCGGCCCCTATTTTGTCTGTATCAAAGCTCTCTTGAAACTGCAGTTTTCGCCATAGGGATATATGCAGAAAGACATCATCTCCGAACAACTGTCTCGCACAGCGCAATTCGTCTATCGCCTGAACTCAGAGAACTCCGCAGCCATCAAATGCATGGTCAATGTGCATTGGATGAACCTCGATATTGACCGCACGCTGGCACTTTTACAAAAACGCTGGACATAAATCTTTTTGACAGAAACACAAAATTATCCATCTCGCTTGCCGATGCGCAAAACCGTAATTTTGAAACTGGTACCAAACATCTAAAAATGGCTTTTGAACTGGAACCAGTCAGTAAACGCGGCTGGACCGTAGTATTAATTATGATGAATATTGGCACGGCTCATCTGGATAACGCGTTATCACCGGCCAATAATGCTCGCGCCAACCAAGCCAGCGACACCCGCTATCAGGGTTTTAAACCCGTCATATTGCCATCACTCTGCCAACAGGAAGCAGCCGCTGTGTGCCTGGGTAACTTTTTGGCCAATAGGCCCGAAATCAACAGCCTTAACGATTACGAAAAGGTCGTTGCCGCTGCAAGCAAGCAAAAAGTGCTGACCGGAACGCAACACGCCGGCTTGCAGGAAACGGCTCCCCCCCCTGCAGTATGTCTCAATACCGATACGTCTAAGTCAAAGTCTGAGCCGTTTAGGCCGGTCAAAATAGTGGTACCAATGCCAGTGGCGACCGACCCTGCTGCCGGCCGTTGCAGACGCGATTGATAAGACGCATCCTAGCGATATTCAGTCGGCGTCAGCACTCTCGCGCATTTTTCGCGCAAATATGAACGATTTAACGCACAAATATACATAGCCTGCGCCGGTCACTGCCATAACCAACTTGGACAGACCCGCCCATGGGTTTGAAAAAGGCCCGCCCTCAGATCCAAAGCCCCGCAGGAAATCCAAACCGCCCAGACAAACGATCAAGCCCAATGTCACCGCGATATGCATGAAAAGTTTGGTTTTCTCAGGCATTCTGATCGTCAAAAGCCCCATCGCAGCGATTGGCAGGCCAAACAGCGCCGGGATCAATGAGGTCCAAGACTCACTTTGGCCTATAAGACTTACCAAAACCGCCCAAGCAATCAGGAACGCCCCGTAAAATATCGTAATCTGTTCCATGGTCTTACCCATGACCGAAAATTCGCTTTTTTCCATAACCGCTCTCGTTTTGTGATGTGATCGTCACGGCAGAAAGATTGCCGCGAACCTGCAGAGGTTTGACCCAGACCAACAAGAAGATCAACGGTTGATGTCACAATTCCGACCCAAACTAAGGCCAATTTCCAAAATCTCTGCCAAATACTGCTGCCAAGTACCACCACCAAGTACCGCGACCAAGTACCGCCGCAGGGCACGCTAGAGGTTAGATTTATCCATCTGTTTGCGCAGTTTTGGCAAAAGCTTGCGGGCATCTTGACTGAACGGGTCTATTTGCAAAACTTTTTCATACGCGCGGATCGCATTGCTGAGATCGCCACGCTGCATATTGATCAGGCCCAGGCCCGATAAGGCACCGAAATGTCGTGGTTCCCGCGCCAAAACCTCGTTTATATCGTCTTGAGAGCCATTAAAATCTCCCAATACATAGCGTACTGTGGCGCGCTTGTTCCACGCCTCCATAAAGTCGGGGTTAAGCGCGATCAACGCGTCAAACGTTTTTTCTGCCTGCGGATAGCGGGCCGCATTCATTTGGGTCATCCCGATCTGCATCAACTGCTGTTGTTCTTCGTCAGTGGCCGCCCCGGTCCAGCGCGCCCAAATCTGCCCGATAAGCCCAGCCGAGACCAAGGGGCTTTCACTTTGAGAGAGCCTGTCCAACAAAGACGCCGAGGTTTGACCCAAAACCGGCACCGCCCACAGATAACTCACCAAGATGAAAAAACCGATGATGTGCCGCATAAAAGCCCCTCCTAATGACTGCTCCTGATGAACCTAGTGCCCAGAATCAAAATAAACAGAGTAAGCAGCCGATCCTTAGGGTCGCTACGGGTGCGCCCAAAATAGTTGAGTGATTCAATCATTGGCTCGACAGCGCCAGCTGAATCACCATGTGCATCTTAATGTGTTAAGCAGGTCCAAAAGTTATATTTTTCCTTGGTTTTTTTCTAAGTTTATTTTTCTGTAAGCCGGTCTTTTGGCGGTATTTCCACAATTTCGATATCGCGATCTTTGACAATCTGTGCCAGCCTTTCCAGAGAAACCCCACCGTCTTTCTTTTTGTTATCAAACATCGATAAGTTTTTTGGGTCTTGAGCCATGACATCTCCTTTTTCTTGAAACTTACAGATCCAGCACTTTAAGAACCTGATTACACTCTGACACGATGTAATCACAGCGCGCAGGACTGGGAAAGAAATATTCACCAAATCCAGCCCAATGTCTATCTCTCGCCTGGTCCCCCTGACAAAAGTAGGGCCGCCAAGTCGACCAACCAATAGCCAAATCCACCGCAACGGTAGCCTGCACCCGGACGGGTCAGCCAGTATTTTCCAGTACATGTACTTTGTAAAGCGCCTGTATCCGTGCGGTAACGGGCCGGGCGCCCGCACCAATGGCCTTGCCGTCGATCTCAGACACAGGTGTTTGCGCCCCAAAACTGCCGGTTAAAAACGCCTCGTCGGCGCCATAGGCCTGATACAGTGAAAAATTGCGTTCGAACACCGGGATGCTATTGGCACGGCACAGATCGATCACTTTCTGACGCGTCACACCGTTCATGCAATAATCACCGCTCGAGGTCCAAACCTCACCACGGCGGACAATAAAAAAGTTGCAGGCATTTGTGGTGTTCACGAACCCCAGCGGATCTAACATCAAGGCTTCATCCGCCCCCGCCTGCTCGGCTTGAAGACAGGCGATTACGCAATTTAATTTTGAATGGCTGTTAAATTTAGGGTCCTGAGATGTTGGCAAACCGCGAACCTGCGGCACCGTGGCCAAACGAATACCGGCGCTGTGCAAACGGTCTTTGGGTTTGGAATGCTCCATAATAATCACCAGCGTTGGACCGCTGCGCGACAACGACGGATGCTGAAACGGTTTGGTCTTGATCCCGCGGGTCAACATAAGACGCACATGCGCATCACCGGTCATATTATTGGCTTTGGCGGTCATTGTGAGCGCAGCAAGAATACCCGCCTTATCCATCCCAACTTCTAGGTCGACGGCTTTGCAACTGTTGAAAAACCGGTCCATATGGTCGTCAAAAAACGCCCATTTACCATTATAAAGACGCATCCCTTCCCACATGCCGTCCCCCAGAAGAAAACCGCTGTCATAGACCGACACTTTGGCGTCATCACGGTGAAAAAGCGATCCATTTATATAGATCTGAATTTCGCGATTTCTGACGTCCTCTTCGGCATCATGCGTGGTATGAATATCATTGGATGTCATCATGTCACCGACCTTAAATAGATGCGTCTATCGTGTTTCATCTTCGTATGTGGCGGCAGTTATACTAACGATGCCCGCCACGTCAAAAGGTGCCTTTAGCGGCGATACATCAAGGTACGGACACAAAACCTGACCAGTAGGTACCGCGCTGCCACCCCTACAGCGCACCCTCGCCAGCAAAGCGACGATCACTCGTCGGCCTGATGCACTTCGATCACATTGCCATCTGGATCATAGAAAAAAACCTGCCGCCATCCGGCAACAGCGGCATTGCCCCAATCTGAATACTGCACGCCCTGCGCCTCAAGATGGGCTTTAAAAGCGTCCAGATCATCGGTGCGATATGCGATATGCCCATGAGATACTGGGTTGACGATATGCCCAGCCCGGAATCCGGCCAACACATCTTTTTGCGCCAGATGCATTTGAATATGGCCATCCGACACGAAAGCAACATCGCCAGAATAGCCCTTGTTTTTCTCAAGCGTGGGAAGTCCGGCACTTTCTTCAGTCAACCCCAGAACAGCACGGTAAAAGCCATTCATCTGCTCGACGTTCTGGGTTGATAGATTGATATGGTGCAACGTTAATTTCATCCCTGACATCCTTTATAGGTGCGTGAAGTTACACTCTTGTCTGTCTATAAAGCCCGAATGATACCGCCGCAAGTACGACCCGAACCCCGCAAAGTGCCGCTGCGCTAAAGAGCCTGTGGCCAGGTCAGGGCTCATGATCCAAAATGACGGTTACGGCGAGACGAATTGCGGATCAGAACTTGTGGGCACATCTGCCGTTGCAGGTTGCGATGCGACGGCAGTCTTTGAACTTGCAAACAGGGTCTCGACCATGTGGCAGGATTTGGAAAGCGTCTTACAATATGGGGTAGATATACTGTAGTTTTTCGTTCGAAAAATCCATGCGGCACTTTTTGTTCATTGTGCATGGCGCATATTTTAGTTCTGTCACAGACCTTGTCGCCCGAAGGGAATTTTGCATCTGGCAGGTCTGTAAAAGGATCATCCAGGCCCTTGAAGTCACTGCACTGGTTTTCTTTTCAGTTGAAAGCTGTTACGACTGTGCTGATTGCGGCACACCCCGTGATGCTTGGTGTTCAAGCCACTATTAATGCACCCAACCCGCCTTGGCTCATCGCCCCTTTTCAAGCTTACTCGACAAACGGTCTGCATTGAGGCTGGTTGCATCGATTATCCGTAAAACGCCATTGGTCGCTTCAGGCTTTACAGATCTTTACAGCTACGTCCAAAAACGCCGTTTTCAGACCATCGTCTGCACCTATTGTACAGGGTTTTGAAGGGGCCACACTCTTAAGGGGTATCCCTTCTTATTGAAGCCGTTGTCGATGACATAGGTTCTGGCGCTCAGAATCTATGTCATCGACAAGGCCAGCGCTGCGTTCCTTGGGGAAGAACAGTCTGGCGCGCCCCAGCTGCTCTTCGCTTAACCAATGCAATTGAGACATGAAAATCCTCTTTACCATCCTGAATTGCAATTAATTGCAAAGAAGAGCCACACATGTGTCAATCGCAGCAACGCGGACAAAGTCGGCTTTCATTTCGAGGATCAAAGTTGACGTATCATTAGGATCGTCGCAAGTTTAGATCTCTAAGACAGCCCAAGAATAGGAACGCGATATGACCCAACCTTTGACTTCTGCGCCTATCCTTGAAACGGAACGCCTAATCCTACGCGGCCCGGTCAGAAGCGACCTCTCGGAGTTTACCCGGTTCGTGACAAGCTCACCGAGAATGAAGGCACAGGAAGAAACGATCAGCAGTGAAGACGCTTGGTTTCATTTTTTGACAGGTATTGGTCATTGGCAATGGCATGGGTTTGGTTTTTTTACACTCATTCTGCGTGGGGAGCACCTTCCGCTTGGTCGTGTGGGGTTGCTTAAACACTCGAACTGGCCCGAAGTTGAGTTGGCATGGCATCTTTTTGAAGGGGCCGAGGGCAACGGGTACGCGACTGAAGCTGCACAAGAAATCCGTTATTGGGCCTATCAAAGCCATGGCTTAAATCAATTGGCCAGCTCCATACATAATGAGAACCATCGGTCGCAGGCCGTCGCAAAACGTCTTGGAGCAGAGACGGATGGCAGTCGCTCTGAGCACGAACCAGATGCTGAGATTTGGCGCCACCTACCTTTCAAACAATAAATCTGGGTGCTCTCAAACTTCGATCTGCATTTTAGGTATATTTTATCTGGGCTCTGATCCGGCATCCAAATATTTTCGTCAGTTCGTAGGCCCCTACCCTAACCCTAGCCCTGAACCTCAGCCCCAACAGTGCGATCAATACAGTCTTAAAAATATCACAGAACAATTGGCCCGGAACATTTGGCCCGGAAACAGCACGGTCATAAGCTTTCACAGGCACAGCGCTAGATTATAAAAGCCTCACAGAAGCAATTTTACTGCTCTTGTGCGTCTTTCAGCGCCCAATAGGCTTTGGTTCCGGTCAGTTTCTTGCTGAACTCGGCATAGTTCCAAGGCGTTTTGCCATCTTTGGCCAGCGCGGTTGCATCTGCGTCAAACTCCAGCAAAACCAGCACTGCTTTTGGATCGCCCCGCCACACCGCTTTGTGCAATGGCGTCCAACCCTGTCGGCTAAGGACATTTACATCGGCCCCGGCCTCCAACTCGCTGCGAAGATCTGCAAGCTGCGCTGTTTTCCACCAGCTGTCATCACACAGCTTTGGACAGGCCGCCGTGACCGATGCCGCTTTGGCTGCCAGCAGGGCAATATAACCCGGCGTTCCTTTCAGGTTTTCATTTTCCTTTGCCAGATCAACGGGTGTCTGTCCGTCAATCCCGATTATAGTGGTATCTGCCCCCGCCTCCAGCAAGCCTACAATAATCTCTGAGCTGCCGGTCAAAACCGCCCAATGCAAAGGGGTATGCCCGTAATTATCCACATCATTGATGCCTATATTGGTGGTGAGCAATGCCAAAACCACATCCGGAACCCCAAAACCTGCCGCCCAGTGCAACATGGTCGAGCCGCCCAGATCACGGTCGCTCATATCAAGCCCGCTGTCCAATTCGACGATGATGTCGTTTACTTTAGCCTTTTGCCACCATTCTTGCTCACACAGTTTGGTACATTGCCCCCAAACAGGGGCAGCCATCAGGATCGGTAGGGCAAGCGAGAAAGCCAACAGGCGCTGTTTCATAGAGTGTCTCCGGCATAACCAGCGGGGTATAAGCCCCGTCAATCAGATAATTTCACAAGCATATGCATACCCATAACACGCCGATCCCGCAATGTTAATCAGATCGCCCGACCACGCCAGTGAACGCTAAACCTCCTGAAATGAGGTTAAATATACACAGACCGCCAAACGCCATCACCAGCGCGGTTCAAAAATCCGTAACTTGTCAGCGGGGCGCACACCCCAGCATTGCCTGCGCCTTTATAACACCCGGTCACGCGGCGACAGTCCTGAAAAGAAATCTATCAGGTTATCTAACACCCGAAAGCCCATGGCCTCACGGGTTTCGCGGGTTGCGCTGCCCAAATGAGGCAGCATCACAAGGTTGTCACATTCACGCAGCTTTGAAGATATATTCGGCTCACCATCAAAGACGTCCAGTGCGGCGCCACCGATGGTCTCAAACCATAGAGCCTGTGCCAAATCGTGTTCATTGATAATTTCGCCACGCGCGGTGTTGATCAAAAACGCATCAGGTTTCATCAATTCAAGCTGTTCGGTCCGGATCATATGACGGTTGGCCGCCCCTCCGGGGCAATGCAGGGAAACAAAATCGCATAGTGGCATCAGATCGTTTATGCTGTTGACCTGAGTGGCATTGCATTGGGCCAATACGTCTGCTGCCACCGAACTGCGGTTTTGCACAATGATCTTCATATCAAAGCCGTGATGGGCACGTTTAGCCATTTCCTGACCAATCCTGCCATATCCAATTATGCCCAGCGTTTTACCCGACACTTTCGTGCCCACCAAATGGGTTGGGCGCCATCCCGACCAGGCGTTATCCTGAATTTCACGGGCGCCCTCTCCCGCACGGCGCGCCACCATCAACATAAGCGTCATAGCCAAATCCGCCGTACATTGCGAGAGGACATCGGGTGTATTTGTCACCATAATATTATGGCTTGCCGCCGTTTTGGCATCAATATGACTGTACCCAACACCATAGTTTGCCAGAATTTTCGTGCGCAGCTTCGGCACATCCATGGCCGCTGATGACAAAGTATCCGTCACCGTTGGCAGCACCGCATCATATGACGCAAGTGCCGCGCGAAACTCACTGGCGTCGAGCGGCTTGTCGCCGGTGTTAAGCACCGTGTCAAAGTGTTCTGACAGCCTTGCTTCCACTGCTGCAGGCCAGCGGCGGGTGACAAAAATGCGGGGTTTCATCACGCTGGCACCCTCCAATCACAAGACACTGGCGATAGTTTCACCCATCACCGTCGGATTTGCCGCGACGGTCACCCCGGCAGCGGTGAGAATTTCAACTTTTTCAGAGGCACTTTCACCAAAGGCGGAAATAATCGCTCCAGCATGACCCATAGTGCGCCCCTTTGGTGCCGTCATGCCTGCTACATAGGCGACGACGGGTTTGGTGATATGCTCCCGAATATACTGAGCCGCCTCGGCCTCTTGTGGACCACCAATTTCACCAATCACCGCGATGGCGTGGGTGTCACCGTCATCCTCAAAGTGTTGAAGGATATCTTTAAACGAAGAGCCATTGATCGGATCTCCACCAATGCCAACAGATGTCGACACCCCGATACCAAGATTTTTTAGCTGTGCTGCCGCCTCATAGCCCAAAGTTCCAGATCGACCGACAATACCAACGTGGCCCGGCAGATAGATGTGGCCCGGCATAATACCAACAAGCGCTTTGCCGGGGCTGATGGTGCCCGCACAGTTTGGCCCCGTTAAAATCATGCGTTTTTCCCGTGAATAGCGCATCATATAACGTTTCACCGCAATCATATCCTGCGCGGGAATACCGTCGGTGATACACACGCAGTAACCAATTCCGGCGTCCGCCGCTTCCATAATACTATCGGCGGCAAAGGGGGGGGGCACAAAAACAAGACTGGCGTTGGCACCGGTGACGGCGACAGCCTCTTTTACCGTGTCAAAAACCGGCACCCCCTCTACGGTTTCACCGCCTTTGCCCGGCACCACACCACCGACAACATTTGTCCCATACTCAAGCATGTCTTTGGTGTGAAAACGCGCCATCCGACCCGTTATACCCTGTACGAGAACCCGAGTATCACGATCGAGAAAAATGCTCATTGAGCGATCCTTATATTTGTATTTTGTTTCAAATCATTTTGCCACGCCACAACCACCCGCTCGGCGGCCTCCATCAAGGTATTTGCGCGGATGATAGGCAGCCCGGATTGCGCTAAAATACGCTGCCCCTCCTCCACGTTGGTTCCAGCCAACCGGATCACCACCGGCACCTCTACCGCCACTTCCTTCAGTGCCTGCACAACACCCATAGCGACCCAGTCGCAGCGGTTTATACCCGCAAAAATATTAACCAGAACCGCCTGCACATTTTGGTCCGACATCACCAGACGAAAGGCTTTGGCCACCCTTTCTGGTGTCGCTCCACCACCAATATCTAGGAAATTTGCCGGTTCGCCACCGGCCAACTTTATTGTATCCATCGTCGCCATAGCAAGGCCAGCACCATTGACAATACAGCCAATATTCCCCTCAAGCCCAACATAGGACAGACCCCGATCAGCGGCACGGCTTTCACGCGGATCTTCTTGACTTTTATCGCGAAGTTCCGAGATTTGCGGATGACGAAACAGTGCATTATCATCAAAGGTCATCTTGGCATCCAGCGCCAAAATGCGTTTGTCACTGGTGATCACAAGCGGATTTATCTCAACCATCGTGGCATCTAAATCCGTGAATGCCCGATAGCAGCTTTTTAGCGTCCGCACCATTTGCTGTATCATATTTGGCTCTAAACCCAGTGCAAAGGCAATCTCTCGCGATTGGAAGTCAAGCAGCCCAACTGCCGGATCGACGGTTGAGCGCACAATACTGTCCGGCCGCTCTTCCGAAATTTCCTCAATTTCCATCCCGCCTTCGTGACTGGCAACCACCATCACCCGCTGGGACGAACGGTCCAAAACAAAACCCAGATAAATTTCCCGGTCAATCGCTACAGCCGCTTCGACATAGACGCGGTAGATGCCCTTACCTTCGGAACCTGTCTGATGGGTGATCAATTTCTTGCCGAACATATTCTCGCAGGCGGTCTGTATTTCATTTTCAGTCTCGCATATTTTAACCCCACCCGCCTTGCCGCGACCACCAGCATGGACCTGCGCCTTTACTACCCATTTATCACCGCCAAGCTCGCGCGCCCGATAGGCCGCTTGCTCAGGGCTATAAGCCAACGCGCCTGGGGCAATCTGTACGCCAAATTTTGCCAGCACATCTTTAGCCTGATATTCATGGATATCCATCTTAAGGGTCCTTTTGGTCAGAATTTATTGCGCAGCCATCAAAAGGCGCTCACCGTTTTCGCGATAAAACGTCTCGGCCGCAGCCACACCGGATCCGGCGATAATTGGGATGCCGACATCCTGCATGGACATTTCAGCCCCAGCAATGGCGCTGATTAACATCAATTCGTTGAGATCTCCGAGGTGACCAATCCGAAACAGCTTTCCAGCCATCTGTGAGAGCCCCGCACCAAGACTAAGCCCATAGCGGTGATAGGCACGCGAGATGACCTCATTTGCATCATAGCCCTTGGGCACCATGATTGCGCTGACCGTGTCTGAATGCCATTCAGGACCTTTGGCACAAAGCTCAAGACCCCAGCCAGCAACCGCACAACGCACACCCTCAGCCAGAAATCTATGGCGGGCAAAAATGGCGTCCAATCCCTCGTCAAGCATCACATCAAGTGACGCCCGCAATCCCCGCAACAATGTCATGGGCGGCGTATAGGGGAAATACCCGGTTGCGTTGGTAGCCATCATATCTTTGAAATCAAAATAACAGCGGTACATCTGCGCAGATGCCGAAATCTCAATGGCTTTCTTGCTAACGGCAAGGATCGCCAAACCCGCAGGCAACATAAAACCTTTTTGCGACCCAGAAACCGCCAGATCAACGCCCCATTCATCCATCCGAAAATCAACAGAGCCGATCGAGCTGACACCGTCCACATACAACAATGCCGGGTGCTGTGCCCCATCCATCGCCCGGCGCAGCGCCGCAATATCAGATTGAACACCCGTCGCAGTTTCGTTCTGGGTCGCCAGAACCGCTTTGATCTCATGAGTGCAATCGGCGGCCAGAATTTCACCAAATTTGTCTACTGGAACGCCCGTACCCCAATCACAGTCTACCACCTGCACCTCAAGTCCCAGCCGTTGGCACAGATCAATCCAAAGATGTGAGAACTGGCCAAACCGTGACGCCAGCACTTTATCACCGGGGTTAAGCGTGTTGGTAATCGCCGCCTCCCAGCCGCCGGTCCCCGAAGCGGGAAATAGAAAAACTTGGCCGCTGTCTGTTTTGAACACCTTCTTTAAATCCGCAAACAGCGGCAAGGTGAAGGCAGGCAGATCGGGGGCGCGATGGTCCTCCATCGGGATATCGATGGCTTTGCGCACAATTTCTGGGACGTTTGTGGGCCCCGGTACAAATAAACTTTTTGGTCCAGCCATTGATCATTCCTCCTCACAGCGTGACAGTCGACGTCCGTGCACATTTGCGACCTTACAAAGGTGCAATGGCTTGACTGAATGATAAATCGACAAGTTGCACAATATCGGTTACTACTGCTTATGGGTAGCTAATTAGGTAGGGATTTTACTACCCATAAAGGTAAGTATGCCGTAGTATACCGCGTTTATATCTACCCATTAGTGTAGGTGTCTGTAAATTGGACTGAAATTCAAATGATAAATCAAGACGTAAAACCAATTAACATCATGCTAGCAGACAACAATCCACTAATCCTATCTGGCATGTCTGATATTTTTGATCGCGACCCACGCTTTTCTCTGGTGGCGACTTCTGCCACCGCAGAGGGTTTTTTGGGGATGGTGATGCGGGTCCCAGTTGAGATTGGGGTCATTGGCTGGCAACTCCCGGTTTTGGGCGGAGCCAAGCTCATCGAGGTTTTGCGTGACCAAGAAAACGCCCCGCGCCTTGTCATCTATGGCGATGACACCCCCGAGTTGCCTCGACTGGCAATGACAGCTGGCGCTGCGGGTTTTGCGCCACGCTCTGGTGACATCGAGGTTTTATTATCGACGTGCATTCAGGTTGCTGCCGGAAAAATGGTCTTTCCATTCCTCGACATTCGCGACCTGCAAAACGACCCGATCCAACAATTATCGCGTCGCGAACGCATGATCCTGGAGGCACTATCCAAGGGGATGACAAATCGTGAACTCTCTGCAGAGTTTGACATCTCGATCAACACAGTCAAATTCCACCTATCAAACTTGTTCGATAAACTGTCCGTGCGCAACCGCGCTCAAGCGATTGCGTTTTACTATTCGTCGCGCTTATCCAACGGGACCTAAGAACTCCCAATTTTAAATTTTGCACCAGTCGCATTGGTGTGACTTAAAGCATCTTGACAGGATGAATTTTCCCGCTCTTGTATGCTCCCCTAAATTATTAAAACAAAATTAGGAGCGTTTAAAATGAGTTTTCACCCTATTGAACAGGCCCCAGGCCGGCTTAACCGCAGCGAATTAGCAATCCCCGGCAGTCAACCGCAAATGTTTGAAAAAGCGGCTAAATTAGATGTCGACGTGATCTTTCTAGATCTCGAAGATGCGGTTGCACCCGATGAGAAAGAACAGGCCCGAAAAAACATCATAAAAGCCCTCAACGAGATTGATTGGGGCAAGAAATCCATGTCGGTTCGAATCAACGGATTGGATACACATTATATGTATCGCGATGTGGTCGACATCGTTGAACAGGCCGGGGAACGGCTAGATCTGATCATGATCCCCAAAGTTGGCACCGCTGCAGATGTCTACGCCGTCGATATGATGGTGACCCAAATCGAGGCGGCAAAAGGCTATAAAAAACGCATCGGTTTTGAACATATAATTGAGACGGCTCTGGGTATGCAAAACGTCTCTGAGATTGCAGCCGCGTCACCCCGCAATGAAAGCCTGCATTTCGGTGTTGCAGACTATGCCGCCTCGACCCGTGCGCGCACCACAATTATCGGTGGCGTAAACGAGGATTATTCGGTCCTGACCGATCCCGCAAAAGATGGAAGCCGCGATGTCCACTGGGGCGACATGTGGCATTACGCACTGGCGCGCATGGTGGTGGCCGCCCGAGCCAATGGGTTGCGCCCGATCGACGGCCCGTTTGGCGATTTCTCTGATCCCGACGGCTATCGTGCTGCTGCAAAACGGGCTGCGGTTTTGGGCTGTGAAGGCAAATGGGCCATCCACCCCAGCCAAGCGGCGCTGGCCAATGAAGTGATGAGCCCATCGGATAGCGAGGTGGACCGCGCAGAGCGCATTTTGAAGGCCATGGCCGATGCTGAGATGGCCGGCAAAGGCGCGGTCTCGCTGGATGGCCGGTTGATCGATTACGCCTCAATTCGGCAAGCAGAGGTTTTAATCGAAAAGGTCAAACAAGTCGCGGCGGCCTAACCAAACACACGTACCAGTCCGAGCGGCTCGCAAAACCGCTCGGACATTAAAGATTGGCACAGCATTTTAGATCATTGTTTCAATATTAAATATAGTTAGAGTTGATGCTCTGTGATCACCCTTTATCGACGTCTTTTCTTTATAAAACCGTTGCTGTTTGTGCGTTTCTGGCATCCCTGCGACTAACAAGCGCAAACGCCACCACCGATCCCAAAACTATCATACCACCGATGATCTCATGCTTGGTTAAGGACTCTCCAAGCACAATCCACGGCCAAAGCGGTCCCAACACGCTTTCGATCAGCACCAGAATACTAACCTCAGCCGCGGGCACATAGCTGGCCCCCCAGGTCACAAATGCAATACCAATCCCGATACTGAACGCGCCCATAAACAGGCATATACCCATATCAAACCCGCTCACGCTCAGGCCAGTGCCGAACACCATCGACATCACCAACCCAATCACAACAGCAAAGACACCCCCCGCAAAAGTGCCGCCCAACACGTCAGTTTTGCCGCTGCGCCGCGCCAGAACTAACATAACCGAAAAACTCAGCGCCGAGATAAGCGCCATAATATTGCCAAAATTACGATCCAAAGCAACACCTTCACTTATCATAATCGCAACCCCGATACTGGCGGCGACCATCACCACCCAAGTCATTGGATGGGGCTTTTCACCAATCCATACCCAGCCGAGAACCGCTGCCATAAACGGCGTTGAGGTCAGGATAAACAGGGTGGATGCCACCGAAGTGTGGATCATGGCAAAGACATACGTCGCAAAGGCAATCGCCAGAGCTGCCCCCATCACCATATCCGTCCGGTCAAGGCTTTTGACAAAGGTCACTGGCCCTGTCCAGCGCCGCAAGCAACAGATTAGGCCAACAATCAGGCTCAGACTGATCGAGCGATAAAATAATATCTGGAACCCATCGGCCGCCTCAATCAGGCGCATGCACAGCCCGATAAAGCTCATGCAAGTACCGCCCAGTAAAATGAGGTAGATCGCTGATTGTTTTTGCATAATTGCCCGGCACCTTTTTCGCAACCAAGAATAAAACGATAGCACTTCACCGATGTTAAACCAGCTTAAAGTGTAAAGTTTAAAATTAGTCGCGCACTATTGACCCGCCCGAAAAGCAGCGTCTTGTAGCTGTAAGCTGGCAATATCTCACAGGGTTCACAGGGCTCATGGGCTCTCGGTTGCCAGCAGCGGGCATTGCCACGGCTTTGCATTCGAGATAGCAGCGGCGCCAGCAACCGATTTAAAGGCCGGTGCCGAACAAAACGGTCAAGCAATCGGTACGAAAAGGAAAACAAAGATGGCAAAAACCAGAGTGGCTATGGAATTGGGGATGGGCAGTTCACTGCGCCGGGGCGATTATACCCAAGCCGCGGTTCGGGCGCTGAAAGATGCCCTGTGGCATAATTCGCTCAGTATGGCCGAAGCGTTCAGTTTTCCCAAAGAGGCGATGATTGTCGACGTGGAAATCGCTGTGCAACACCCAGATCAGGTAGATACCGCTGCCGTGAAAGCTGTCTTACCCTATGGAACCGGAGCGGTCACAGTCACCCATGGCGGGTTGGACATCGCCAAACCCACCCAAAACAGAACGGCAGGAGCTTCGAATAAAACAATCATCGCCCATGCCGCCGTGTTGGTATCATTTGACATGGAGCGTAAAACAACCACGCTCGCTGCCGCAGGAGACCCAGCATGACACGTCTTATTCTCGAACTTGGCGCTGGCAATGACCTGTATGGCGAGGATTACACCAAAGCCGCCTGCCGCGCGGTCCACGACGCGTTGCATCACAGTTCGCTGACGCTGTTTCGCACACTTGATCTTGCGCATGGCGACATGCGGGTCAACGTCACCATCGGTGTTCAGCACCCCGATCGGGTGGATGCCGCCTTAGTGGCCGCCGAATTGCCCCGTGGCAAGGCCGTGGTTACCGTGGTGCAAGGTGGACAAAATATCACTGATCCGAACAGTGGCACCGTGTCAGTCATCGCATCCGCAGCCGTCGAGGCCTGTCTTGATCTTGACCCCAACAACTGGCAACTGAGCCAAACCTAAACACACCTGCCATTAAAAAAGCGGCCCCACATAAGGGGGCCGCCTCAGATCGTGTATCTCGGTTGGCGGCGCTTAAGACGCACCTTTGCCTTTTTCGGTGGCGTTGACCAAACACGCCATGTTGCCATAGGGGTGTTTGTTGTCATGCATCAATTGATGCGCGTGACCGATCTCGTCAAAGCTAAAGGTCCCCGACAGGCAGGGATCAACCTTGCCCGCAAGCACCAGCTCGTTAACGGCTTCGGCCTGCACATCATTTGCCAGATGCGAACCCTGCAGACGTTTTTGCATCATCCAGTGATAGCGCAGATCCATGGTAATGTTGTAGCCGGTGGTCCCGGCACAAATGACCACCATACCACCGGTTTCACAAACAAAACCCGAGGTTGGCAAAGTGGATTCACCGGGATGCTCGAACACAATCTTCGGATTCTTGCGCTCGCCGACAGCCTCCCAGATGGCTTTGCCAAAGCTGCGCACGCCACCCATCCAAGCTTTATACTCTGGCGAGGCAGTATCAGGCATCGGACCCCAATGGTCAAAATCCTTGCGGTTGATCACGCCAACTGCGCCCTTATCAAGGCAGAACTGGCGTTTGTCTTCATCAGAGATTACGGCAACCGCTTTTCCGCCCAAGGCCGAAACAATCTGCAGTGCCAAAGCGCCTAAACCGCCAGCGGCACCCCAAACCAGAACAACATCACCTTTTTCAACCGTATGCGGCGCCCAGCCCATCAACTGCCGATAGGCTGTCGAGGCACACAGCATATAACATCCGGCCTCTTCCCATGTCAGATGGGCAGGCTTTTTCTTGATCTGATGCGATTGCGCGCGGGCAAATTGGCAATATGAGCCATAATTGGTCTGGTAGCCCCAGATCCGCACCGACGTTGCCAACATCGGATCTTTGCCAGACAGCACCCAAGGATCCTCAGGCTCCCACCAGCCAGAGTGGACAACCACTTCTTCGCCAATTTTCACATCGTCAACGTCTTCGCCAACTGCCCAGACAATGCCCGATGCGTCTGATCCACCTGCGTGAAAATCTTCCGGTTCGCCTTTTTTCTGGCGGTCTTTGATCACATCCACAGGAAAACCCAAGCCGGCCCAGACATTATTATAGTTGATACCCGTGGCCATCACATAGACCAAAACGTCTTTTGGGCCTATTTTGGGGGTGTCAATCACTTCGCGCCGCCAGGATTTCGTTGGCTCGCCAAAGCGATCCTGACGAACCACAAAAGCGTGCATTTTTTCCGGCACTTCACCCAGTGGCGGCATGTCACCCAGATCATAAAGCTGTTTGGTCGTCATAATTTACTCCTCAGAAAACCCAAATATTCTGCTTCAATCCTGTGCCAAACAAGCCACGTGATTACAAGAGTCAAACGCAACAAACCGGAGGGGCAAAAACCCCAAAACTGCAGACTACGTTACGTCATTGTTGTCAGCTCGAGGCCACAACTGGCCCCAGC
>Ga0206130_10000817_pt1 | contig 49226 bp, 48 predicted proteins | sample Helgoland_Spring_9_FD_148637 | JGI IMG/M metagenome (GOLD analysis project Ga0206130, IMG submission 148637) | Pelagic subsurface seawater microbial communities from Kabeltonne, Helgoland, North Sea - Helgoland_Spring_Bloom_20160512_1 | ecosystem: Environmental > Aquatic > Marine > Epipelagic ...
GCCGTGATCCGTGCTGGCGGCGAACGCCCCTTTGCCACGTATAAAAATCGCGATGGCTTAGCCCGAACACGGTTTATGGAATTGGCCAAAAATAGGACTGCCTACGGCATTGCCGCCATCGCTCATAACCTGCGCAAAGGGACCAAGTTCTTGACCCTTTACGGCCTGCCAGAGCCGAATTATGCTGGATAACTGCGGCTAAAACCCAGAAATGGGGTAATAAACCACACCAAATTATCCATATCCGACTGTAAAATACGCAAGCAACTGATTTAAATGGAAGTCTGCCTAAAACGCGAAAGTATCCAGTTGGCCAACAGGCCTTATACTGAGATTTCATCTAATAAAAATGCGTCGCCCCACCCATAATCAAGGCATCTATAATATTTAATGGAACGGCTTACTGCACCACGACGCGCGCATTACTCAGCCAACGCGCGTCAATGTGGCAAACCGATTAATTAAAAGATGACAGAATAGTGCCTATTGTTGTCTCAAGCGCCTCATTTTCTTTTTCGATTTGATCAATTTCTGCGCGCAGCTCTTCTATGCGCTCTTTACGGCTTTCCATAACTTTGCTTACTTCGCCAAGCAAACCTTCAAGTTTTGCACTCAGGTCTTCTTCATCACTCATCTATCTGGGTCCCCTTAATAGGCTAATTTTTCTGTTTAAAATATTTCACATTCTACGGTGAAAGTAAAACCTTGTTTTGATGCAAGAAACAGCTCTAAAGAGCCTAAAATATGACGCCTTGTCAAATTTGATCACAATTGGAAAGCAGACACTGCAACCATTACAAGATTTTCCAATCATTATATATTTACGTTATTTACGCTGTATCATTTGGGACTGATTGCATGGTCCGAGAAAATGAGTTGGTCAAAAGACAGCGTTGCTTATCGGCGCAATGATGTGGCACACAGGGGGTGTTGCTGCACACAGGGAGAACCCCCATGGTCTTTGACCGGTCAATAAAAATAGCCCCATCGATTCTATCAGCAGATTTCGCCAATTTCGGAGCTGAAATTCAAGCCATCGAAGCGGCGGGATGCGACTGGGTGCATGTGGATGTGATGGATGGGCATTTCGTCCCCAACCTGACGTTTGGGCCGGCCCTCTGCGCCGCCATCCGGCCACACATCAAAACCGTTATGGATGTGCATTTGATGATCACACCGGTGGATCCTTATATTGAGGCCTATGCCAAGGCGGGCGCCGACGTCATCACCGCCCACCTTGAGGCCGGACCCCACGCGCATCGCACCATGCAAGCGATCCGCACAAACGGTGCCAAAGCCGGCATAGCGCTCAATCCCGCCACCCCAGCCAGCGAAATTGAATATCTGATTGATATGATTGATCTGGTATGTGTGATGACGGTAAACCCCGGCTTTGGTGGACAAAAGTTCATCACGTCGCAGGTCGAGAAGGTGCGCCAACTGCGCCAGATGATCGGCGACCGCCCCATCCATATCGAAATAGATGGCGGCGTTACCCCCCTGACCGCGCCTTTGGTTGCCGAGGCCGGTGCCGACGTGCTGGTTGCCGGATCAGGCGTGTTTAAAGGTGGATCAGTCTCAAACCCCAGCCCTTATAAAACCAACATCAGCGCCATTCGCGCCGCAACGGAGGATCTATAAATGGCCAGCCCCCCAGCCTGTGACTTTCACTGGCAAGCTGCAGACTTCACTTTGCCCGGAACAGACGGCAATATGCATACTCTGAACAGTATCCGAGGTCAAAACGGCACTTTGGTGATGTTTATATGCAACCATTGCCCCTATGTGACCTCGGTGCTTGAGCGGCTGATTACAGACGTAAAAACCATTCAGGCAATGCAGGTCGGTGTGGTCGCCATCAGCGCAAATGACGCGCAAAGCTATCCCGAAGACAGTTTCGAGAACATGCAAAAAATGGCCAGCGACAGCGGCTTTCCTTTTACCTATCTCTATGATGAGGATCAATCTGTAGCGCGCGCTTATACCGCTGTTTGCACACCGGATTTTTTCGGCTTTAACGCCAGTGGCGGACTACAGTATCGCGGTCGACTTGACGCGGCGGGCCGCAACCGCGCCCCTGAAGGGATGCGCCGCGACTTGGTTGAGGCCATGCGCATGATTGCCGACACCGGTGCCGGCCCACAAGATCAGATACCCTCGATGGGATGCTCGATCAAATGGCATAGCCCCGTATGACCCGCATCATCTTTGACCTTGACGGGACGCTGATCGACAGCGCGCCCGACATTCATCTCGCCGTAAACCTGATGCTGTCAGAACAAAATCTTGCACCGCTTGATCTCGCATCCGTGACTTCATTTATCGGCAATGGTGTGCCAAATCTGGTGCGTCTGGCGATGCAGGCCCGCGATATCGATCTGGCCAAGCACGATGCCTGCGTGACATCCATGGCGCATCATTACGACCAAGTGAATGGCCGGCTGACGCAGCTATACCCCGGTGCGCGTATAGCTCTTGAACAGTTGCAACGCGACGGGCACACGCTGGCGCTTTGCACCAACAAACCACTTGAGCCAGCCCGACAAATCGTCAACACATTCGACATGACTTCACTGTTTGACCACGTTATTGGCGGCGACAGCCTGCCACAGCGCAAGCCTGACCCTGCCATGCTGCTGGCCTGCTTGATGAACGGCAAAGGGCTTTATGTTGGCGACAGCGAGGTGGATGCAGAAACCGCTGAACGCGCAGGCGTGCCGTTTGCACTGTTCACCAAAGGCTATCGCAAGACACCAATTGAACAACTGGTGCACAGCTATGCGTTTGATAATTTCAGCGAACTGACAGCGATTGTCGAGCGTTTCACAAACCCACCAGATTAAAAAACTGTTAGACAAACCAAACCTACTGGGCTGAATTGAAACCGCTGTCGACCACTTTTCATCCCAGAGCCACCAAAGCAATAAAACAAAAAACTGCAATTATAAATGCAATTTTACGTTGAACGAACCCGAGATCATGGTATGATCAAGTATCAAAAATATTAACTCCTAGACCCATAAATTACGCAACGTATGTATTTTTTTACAACTCATTCATTTCAAATTTATATCAGGACACGACATATGTTCAGAATTGTCTTAACACTCGCCCTGTTTGCCCCAGCATTCACCATGGCCGACCCAGACAGCGACCTGTTATTTGGTGGCGATTATTTCGCCGCCGGAAACCGCGTCGAAACGGCCCTGACCGGTGCAAACGATGTTTTTCTTGCAGGAGAATATGCCAAAGTCACGACACCGGTTCAGGGCAGCGTGCACGCAATGGCACGGAACGTCCGAATTGACGCGTCTGTCGCAGGCAATCTATACGCCGCCGGGCAGGACGTTTTAATAACACAAGCCGTTACCGGCAACGCAAGCCTTGGCGGCTATACAATTGAGATTAATAACGATATCGGCGGCAACCTGCGTGCGAGTGGCACAAACCTGACCTTAAAGGGGACAGTCGCAGGCACCGCTATCATGACCGCAAAAAACTTGCACATCCTCGGCACAATTGAAGGCGATACGCTTCTAAATGCAAGAAATATCACCTTTGGTCCCAATGCGCAGATCAATGGGCAGGTCACGCTGTATGATCACGACAGCAGTGAAATCCCGTCATCGGTTGCACCAAAAGATCGTATCACACTAAAAACTGACGCCGAATGGCATCGAGATGACCACGCCATGCCTTGGGGTTTTACAGGTTTCCTCGGTGGGATTGGGATCGGCATAATAGTTCTAGTCGTGGCGATCGCCTTGGCGTTTTCCAAGATTGCACCAACGGCAACGGCAAAAATTTCCGAACTTAGTAAGGGCAATATTGGGCGCAGTTGGTGGATTGGATTTTTAACTATATCTGCCCTGATCGGCGCTGCGATAGTCCTTGCAATGACTATAATCGGAATGCTGGCCACACCTGTTATTGCAGTCATCGTATTGCTGACAGCGCTGGCAGGTCTGGTTGCAGGGGCCTATGGGTTTGGCGCCAAACTGACACAGCTTGCCGGGCGCAACGCCGCGTTGAGCGAGGTCGCAGTGCTGCGCGATACGTTAACCGGTATTGTAGCCGCTGCGCTGATCCTACTTGTCCCCTTTGTCGGTTGGTTCGCCCTGTGGGTGTTGGTATTGTTTGGAATCGGCATGCTGTCGCGTTGGTTGTTTCAACCATCACTTTCCAACAAAGGTGCCGCCCCCGACGGCGACGTATCTTAGGCAAATTTGAGAGACACTGGCCACCTTATTTTCATCCTTGCGACTGGCCACGCACATCAGCCCGCACTGTCACCCTTCTAGTGGCAGGCGGGTTTCCACCAATCGCGCCATAATCGATGCACCCACAGGTAAAATTTCTTTCCCTAAAGTAAATTGCGGGTTGTGCAAAGGCATGGTGCCACTGTGCCCAACACGACAATAGGCACCCGGCACCACTTGCAGCATATCAGCAAAATCCTCAGAGGCCGTATCGGGCGCAACCTGTGTTGACACATTTTCAGGACCAACAATATCAGAGGCGGCCTCCAGATAGGCCTGCGACAGATTGGGATCATTTTTCAGCACGTTGAACAGCGGACGCAACTCCAGCGCCACATCAACGTCAAAGGCCGTAGCAAAACCGTCGCATAACGCCTGCAAACGCTGGGTGGTTGTCTCATAAACCTCTTGTTCAAAGTAACGGATTGTGCCTGCCAGAGTCGCCGTTTCTGGCACGACATTATACGCGCTACCGGCATGGATTTGGGTGACCGATAAAACGCAGGTTTCAAGCGGCGCAACGTTGCGACTGACGATGCTTTGGATCTGCGACACCAGACCAGACGCAATGACAATCGGGTCGCGGGATTGGTGCGGCAACGCCGCATGACTGCCCAAGCCACTGATGACAATATCAAAAAACGCAGCCCCCGCCATCGCACGCCCTTTACAGATCTCAAAGCGGCCCGGTCGCCCATTGGGGGCATTGTGCATGCCATAGATTTCATCACAGGGAAATTTTTGAAATAAACCTTGTTCCATCATTGCCAAAGCACCGCCCAAGCCTTCTTCGGCGGGTTGAAAAATCAATGCCACCGATCCATCAAAATCCCGTGTTTCTGCCAGATGTTTGGCAGCTCCCAACAGCATGGTCGTATGACCGTCGTGACCGCAGGCATGCATCTTACCAGATTGGGTTGATTGATAGCTCAACCCGGTGTTTTCATGAATAGGCAGCGCATCCATATCAGCGCGCAATCCAATGCGCCGGTTGCCGCGCCCCTTACCGTGCACCAGCCCCACCACCCCGGTATTGCCAATCCCAGTATGCACTTCGTCAACGCCAAACGCCCGTAAACGGTCAGCAACGATCTGGCTGGTTTTATGCTCTTCAAAGCCAATCTCGGGGTGCGCGTGTAACATCTCGAAAACATCGCACAATTCCTCTTCAGCGGCAGCAATGATCGGCAAAATATTCATCTTTGGGCTCCTTTAAACGACACATAATGTGTTTAGGGTATGTCCGCTGTTGATAACAAGCAAATGTTTTGACCCGCTTTGAAACAAGACCCGCATCAAAGATATTTGTCAAAGACGCCTCTTTTGGGCCGCAAATATCAGATGCCAGCAGATGTATCCGACAGCAAAAATACCGCCGCAGTTCCTTTTAATCATGATCCTTTTTGTGAAATAATTCGCCTTGTAAGTGCACCGAAGTTGCCGAATATAGCCGCAAGCCCCAATTAGGGTGTCTGAACGCGTTGGAGACCTGCAAAATGCCCAATCCCCTTGACCTGTCCCGCGTTGTTGCGATGTCGGCCGCTCAAACTGTGATCGAAAGTGGTCATTTAGAGCGGCGATTGAGTGAATTGGTGGCGCTGCGCACAGAAAGCCAAAACCCTGCACAGGCGGCAGTGTTAAAACAGTATTTGAGCGAGATGATGCGTCCGATGTTGCTTGAAATGGGATTTGACGTGGGGCTGCATGAAAACCCGGTCGCGCAGGCTCCACCTTTACTTGTGGCCAGTCGTGTCGAAAATTCCGACCTGCCAACGATCCTAATCTATGGCCATGGTGACGTCACCCACGGCCAGGATAACCAATGGGACGCGGGGCTCAGCCCGTTTGCAGTCAAAGCCAGTGACGGCAGGATATACGGTCGCGGGACCGCCGACAATAAAGGCCAACATCTGATCAATTTAATGGCGCTTAAAACCCTGATCGAGCTGCGCGGGTCGCTGGGGTTTAACGTCAAGGTTCTGATCGAGATGGCCGAAGAAACCGGGTCGCCCGGATTGGCCGAGTTTTGTGCCGCGCAGCGCGATGCACTGGCAGCCGACGTGCTGATCGCGTCCGACGGCCCACGGTTGATGCCCGAGGTCCCAACTATGTTCATGGGATCGCGCGGCGCGGTCAATTTTGACCTCGAGGTGCGCCTGCGTAACCGCGCGCATCACTCAGGCAATTGGGGTGGATTGTTGGCCGATCCCGCAACTATCTTGGTGCAGGCACTGGCAAGTCTTACCGATGCGCGTGGGCAAATTAAGATTGCCGAATGGCGTCCCTCAAGTCTGACGCCTGACATTCGCGCTGCGCTGGCGCGCCTGCCCACCGAGACCGGCGGCGATGAGGTCATTGACCCAAACTGGGGCGAGGTAGGGCTGACGTCAAATGAGCGGGTTTTTGGTTGGAATTCATTCGCCGTTCTCGCGATGAAAAGCGGTGTGCCAGACGCACCCGTCAACGCTATATCCGGCCATGCCAGCGCAACATGTCAGCTGCGATTCGTGGTAGGGACTGACGCCGACGGCATCGTGCCATCGCTGCGCCGGCATCTGGACCGCAAAGGATTTCATCAGGTCCACATTATCGCCACCGATAAAGTCGCTTTTCAAGCCACACGGGTAAACCCCGACAATCCTTGGGTTAATTTTGTCGCCTCTTCTCTGGAACACAGCACGCAAAGCGCACCACACATCCTGCCTAATCTGGCAGGATCCCTGCCCAACCACTGCTTTAGCGAAATTCTCAACCTGCCGACAATCTGGATTCCCCATAGTTACCGCGGCTGTGCTCAGCACGCCCCGAACGAGCATATGCCAATTGCACTGTTGCATCAGGCGTTCTCGGCCATGGTCGGTCTTTATTGGGATTTGGGAGAAACGAAAGGACCCAACACCACAGATGCGCCAGCGCCCTCAAACAAAACCGCCAATTAGGAGAAGACTGTCGGAATGGGCCGGCTGAATTCAGCGCAACGAGACTGCATAATGCAGATTTTGGGTCAAGTAATAACTCAGACGAAACTCCATCACGCCGCCAGAAATACCAATCGCGCGTCGCTCGACCTCCATAACTGGCGTGTTGTCGGCCAACGCAAGCATCCCCCCCACTGCCTCCGGGACCATCACAGCGCGTAGTTGTTCATCAGCGCGCGCGATGGTGATGCCATAGCTGCGTTGATATAAAGGATACAGCGCATTGGGCAGACCACCGCGGTCTTTCAATCCAGGAAATTTCACTACATCCAGCACCGATTGCTCAGCGCAGACTACGGCGTCGTTGATTGATCGCGCGCGCATCACCTCGAACACTGATGCCCGTGCCGCCAGCCCCAAAGCCGCCGCCTCGCGGGCATTTGCGGGACGTTTACGCACAGTCTCGGAGACCAGCTGTGGGATCACCTGCGCCCCGTCGCTTTGACGCAGGCGGAAAAAATGAAACAGCGAGGTCTCGTCAGTGGTAGTGGCGACAAACGTACCCTTACCTTGGTGGCGCTCCACCAGACCAGACAGTTCAAGCTTGCTGAGCGCTTTACGCGCCGTGCCCTGACTGACCGCGTATTGCGCCGCCAAATCAAACTCACTTGGCAACATCATCCCCGGTGCCAACTCACCCGAGACAATCCGCGCCATCACCGCGTCATACACCTGTTGATACAACGGCCCTGCCGGCCCAGAAAGATCATCCATCACATTTGCCTCTTTTACCGATCTTTGACTTATTAAAATCGCATTGAAATTACACTGACTGATTACTGTGCAATAACTCTTGTATAAGAATAACACAACGTGGTAGAAAAACAAATCATTCATTCAATACGCTTTAAGGAGTGACGTTTTGACAATTCCACAATTGCTGGTCCACGACCACAAAGACAATGTCGGTGTCGTGGTCGTAGAGGGCCTGTCCGCCGGAACAGAAATGCTCTGTGTCGTGACCCACGACAATTCCGATTTCACCCTAACCGCCAATGCGGATATTCCAATTGGCCACAAAGTGGCGTTAAAGCCCATGAGCGAGGGCGACACCGTAATCAAATACGGCGAAGATATCGGCCGCATGACCGGATCTGCGGGCATCGGTGATCACTTACATACCCATAACTGCAAAACGAAACGGTGGTGAGCCCAATGGCATTAGACTTTTCAAATCAACCCATCACAGCCTGGCGTCGCGAAAACGGACGCGTTGGTGTACGTAATCACGTTCTTATCCTGCCGGTCGACGATATCTCGAACGCCGCTTGTGAAGCTGTGGCCAATAACGTCAAGGGCACGATGGCCCTGCCCCATTCTTATGGGCGCTTACAGTTTGGTGAAGATCTTGACCTGCATTTCCGTACCATCATTGGCACCGGGGCCAACCCAAATGTTGCCGCCGTTGTGGTGATCGGAATCGAGCCGGAATGGACCAAAATCATCGTCGATGGCATCGCCAAAACCGGCAAACCGGTCGAGGGCTTTTCGATCGAGCAAAAAGGCGATTTCGAAACTATCCGTCAGGCAAGCTGGAAAGCCAAAGAATTCACGCATTGGGCTTCTGAGCAACAAAAAGAAGAATGCGGTCTGACCGAGCTATGGGTTTCGACCAAATGTGGCGAAAGCGATACCACCACAGGCCTATCGTCCTGCCCCACGGTCGGGAATATGTATGACAAATTACTGCCCCATGGTCTTTATGGATGTTTTGGTGAAACATCAGAAATCACCGGTGCCGAGCATATTTGCGAACAGCGCGCCGCAAATCCAGAAACAGCCGCAAAGTTTCGTAAAATCTGGCAGGCCTATCAAGACGATGTGATCTTTGCCCACCAGACCGACGATCTGTCGGACAGCCAACCCACCAAGGGCAACATCTTGGGTGGTTTGACGACCATCGAAGAAAAAGCCATGGGCAATCTGGAAAAGATCGGCCGCACATCGACCTATATTGACGCGATGGGTCCGGCTGAAGCCTCGACCAAGGGGCCGGGTCTGTACTTCATGGATTCATCTTCGGCGGCTGCCGAATGTGTCACGCTAATGGCGGCGGGCGGATATGTTGTCCATACCTTCCCAACCGGTCAGGGCAACGTGGTCGGCAACCCGATTGTGCCCGTAATCAAAATCTCTGGCAACCCGCGCACCCTGCGCACGATGTCCGAGCATATCGACGTGGATGTGACCGGGGTTCTGACCCGCGAGATGACCATTGATCAAGCCGGCGACAACCTGATTGAGATGATCACACGCACCGCAAACGGCCGGTTGACTGCGGCCGAAGCCTTGGGCCACCGAGAGTTTTCGATGACCAAGCTGTATCGTTCAGCCTGAGTGGGCACAGGACAGACCGATGCATATTGTGGTGTCTGAATTCATCGACGAAGCTGCTCTGAACCAGATTGGTTCAGACGCCACTGTCGATTATAATCCGGGGTTGGTCGAAAACCGACCCCGGCTTTTGGACAGCATCCATATTGCAACCGGCCTGATCGTGCGCAATCGCACGCAGGTCGATGCCGAACTACTGGCCGCCGCTCCGCACCTCAAAGTTGTGGGACGGCTCGGTGTCGGACTCGATAACATCGATCTCGATGCCTGCGCTGCCCGCAACATCGCGGTGCATCCCGCAACCGGTGCCAACACATTGCCTGTGGCCGAATATGTTATCACAGCCAGCCTGATGTTACTGCGCGGTGCCTATCAATCGCGCCGTGCCATGATTGCTGGTGACTGGCCGCGCGGCGCCCTTATTGGCGGAGAAACCTCGGGACGGGTGATGGGCCTGCTGGGATTGGGCCACATTGCCGGCGCTGTGGCAGACCGCGCCCGCAGCCTTGGGATGACAATTCTCGCCCATGATCCGTTTCTCGCGCGCGATGACCCTGCTTGGCAACAGGCCCAAAGTTGCAGCTTTGAGGTGCTTTTGGCGCAAGCGGATGTGCTAAGTTTGCATGTTCCACGAACCAAAGCCACCCGTAATCTGATAGATGCAAATGCTTTGGCGCAGATGAAACCAAGTGGGATTTTGATCAATACAGCCAGAGGCGGCATCGTCGATGAAACAGCCCTTGCGCAAGCATTGCGCCGAGGTCAGTTGGCAGGCGCTGCGCTGGACGTGTTTGAACAAGAGCCACTCACAGCCGCCGCAGCGGCAAAATTTAACGGGTTGGAGAGCATCCTGCTCACACCGCATATCGCTGGGGTCTCAACCGAGGCAAACATCCGCGTCAGCGCGGTCACCGTAACGAATGTTTTAAATGAATTGAGGTCCTTAAATGAATGATGCGCCAATGTCTGAGCGCCACTTTTCACAAGCCGAGGCGGTGGCTTATATCACCGATGCACTGGCTCGCGAAAACGTCTCGCAGCCAAACGCCCTGTCTGTCGCTAAAGCGTTGGTCAACGCAGAGATCGCCGGCCAAAAGGGTCATGGCTTTTCGCGCGTGGCCAGCTATGCGGTGCAGGCCCGCTCGGGCAAGGTTGCCGGATATGCCGTCCCACAAGCCAACTTAAACGGTGCTGCGATGTTGCGTATTGATGCCGCCAACGGCTTTGCATTTCCAGCTATTGACCTGGCCATTGAACAATTAGTTCCGCTGTGTGCCGAGACCGGCATCGCTGCCGCAGGCCTCACCCGGTCCCATCACTGCGGTCAGCTTGGCGCCCATGTAGAACGGTTGGCCGAAGCCGGCTGCGTCGCAATGATGTTTGCCAATTCACCCAAAGCGATGGCGCCCTGGGGCGGCAACGCCGCGTTATTTGGCACCAACCCCATTGCCTTTGCCACCCCGCGCCAAGGTCATAAACCACCGCTGGTGATCGACATGTCTTTGTCAAAAGTAGCGCGCGGCAAAGTTATGGCAGCGGCTAAAGCCGGCGAAGTTATACCCCAAGGCTGGGCCCTAAGCGCCTCGGGCGATCCCACAACGGACCCCAAGGCGGCGCTTGCCGGCTCTATGGTGCCCGCCGGTGACGCCAAGGGCGCGGCTTTGGCACTGATGGTGGAAATCCTGTCGGCAACATTGATCGGGGCCAACCACAGCTATGATGCCACCTCGTTTTTCGATGCCGAGGGCGATCCCCCCGGCGTTGGGCAATTTATCATCGCAATCAACGCAAACCATGTCGGCGGACCCAATTTTACGAACAGGCTAGAGACATTGATCGAGGCCATGTTGGGCCAAGACGGTACCCGATTGCCCGGCGAAAAACGCCTCAAAAACCGCGCGCACTGCCGCGCAAACGGATTTGCGGTCGCATCACATCTGATTAAAGAGATCGACGCATTGGTGCAATGACCGCAATAAATCTGGTGCTGCGCCCAAAATGCACAGCACTGAACACACGACCATCATGAACTGGGAGGAAAACTTCATGAAACGTACTTTCTTAGCCGCTGCAGCTGCAGCGTTCACTCTGGCAACAGCCACAGCAACATTGGCTGGCGATTTCCCATCAGGCAAGGTTGACTATGTCATTCCATTTGGTCCCGGCGGAGAATCCGATGTGACCGCACGGTTCCAGCAACCCTTTTTTAAAAAGTTGTTTGGTGAAGATCTTGTGGTCTCGTATAAACCCGGCGGTGGCGGTGCGGTTGGTTGGTCACAACTGAATTCGATGGCTGGTGACGGCACAAAGATCATGGGCATCAACCTGCCACATATCGTGATCAAGCCCGAAACCGGGGACGTGGGCTTTAAAACCGATGACATCACTTCGGTCTATATGTTTCACTATACCCCCGATGCCATCGTGGTGCGCGCCGACAGCGATATGAACTCGCTACAGGACGTGATTGACTACGCCAAAGCAAACCCCAAGAAACTGACATTCTCGGGTTCGGGCAAAGGTACGGCCAACCATTTGGCACAAGTAAAATTTGACCAGATGGCCGGCACCACAACCACCTATGTCTCATTCAAAGGCACTGGCGCTGCGGTCACTGCGCTGCTTGGTGGCCAAGTCAAGGCCGAATGGGGATACACCACCGTTGGTGCCAAACAGGGCGACAAAGTACGCATGCTGGCCGTGGCGATGGAAAGCCGTCACCCCGCCTTCCCCGATGTACCAACCTTCAAAGAACTTGGCTTTGATATCGTATCCGGGGCATACCGCGGCATTGCGGTTCCCAGCTCTGCGTCCGAAGACACCCGCAAGGCAGTGTCTGACGCGATTGCGGCCATCAACGCCGATGCCGGGTTCCAAAAGCAGATGATCGACGGTGGTTTTGCACTTGTTGACGTGGCATATGGCGCCGAAATGGATGCCTTTATTGCGCAAAAATCAAGCGGGTATATCGCAGCGGCCAAAGCTGCTGGCGTTATTAAATAAACCGGTCCTGATCTTATAGCCCGCCCCCAGACATGCGGGCGGGCAATCGCTCGGGCGCGCAGTTGTCCTTGGCATTTTTCTTATTTTAAACTCAATGGTGCCCTATGATAGAATATCTGTTCTCTGCGCTTACCCCGCTGAATATTCTGCTGGCTCTCATGGGTGTTGCCGCAGGCACCATCATTGGGTCGATACCGGGCCTGACCGCCACGATGGCGGTGGCGGTATTGGTCCCTGTGACCTTTTCCATGCAACCCGACAGTGCCCTGATTTTAATGGGCGCTATCTATACCGGCGCGATTTATGGCGGCGCTTACGCCGCAATTTTGCTCAACACACCCGGCACCCCGTCGGCAATCGCCACGACATTTGACGGCTATCCCATTGCCAAGCGTGGCGATGGTGACCTTGCAGTTTCAGTGGCCTGTCTGTCATCGGTGTTTGGCGGGCTTGTTGGCGCCATCGCCCTATTGCTGCTGGCCCCGCCACTGGCCGAAGCAGCGCTCGCATTTGGACCGGTAGAATATTTCTGGCTGGCCATCTTCGGCCTATCTCTTATTGCCGCCCTGTCGACGGGTGATTTTCTCAAGGGCATTATTGCCGCCTGTTTCGGGCTGTTACTGTCGATGATTGGCATCTCAGAAACCAGTGCCGAGGTGCGCTTTACCTTCGGGTCAAACACTCTGTTGGGTGGAATTGAAACCGTATCAGCGCTGATCGGGCTCTATTGTATTCCTGTACTGATCGATCTTGTCGCCACCCCTGACCGACACCTCAAAGAACCGGAACAAACCCGGGGCTTCCGCCTGCCAGAGGCCATGCAGGAAATGCTGCGCAACAAGGTTAACTTGGTGCGCAGTTCGTTGATTGGCACCATGGTAGGCGCCCTACCCGGCGCCGGCGGATCTATCGCAGGCCTTGTGGCCTATTCCGAGGCGCGGCGCTCGGGCAAGGGCGATGTGCCCTACGGCGAAGGCAACCCCGGCGGCATCGTTGCCACAGAATCGGCCAATAACGCCACCGTTGGCGGTGGGTTCATCCCAACGCTGGTTCTGGGCATTCCCGGCACCCCCCCCGATGCCGTCATCTTGGGGGCGTTATTGGTGCAGGGTGTGCGCACGGGACCAACGCTGTTCGCAGACGGAGCCAATATCGTCTATACGTTCATTTTCGGACTTTTGCTTGCAACCGTCCTGATGCTGCCGGTCGGTTTGATCATTGGACGCTTTGCTTACCGGGCGATTGTGCGGGCGCCAAAAGCCGGACTGGTGCCAATTGTGGCATTTATGACCGTGATCGGATCTTTCGCAATCCGCAATAACATCTCGGATATTGGCATTATGATCGTATTGGGGGTGATTGGCTGGATCGCCTCAAAACGCGGTTTTTCGGTTTCACCGATCGTGCTTGGTTTGATCTTGGGGCGCATTGCCGAACAGGGGTTTGTGCAAAGCTGGACCATTGGCGATGCCATGGATGACCTATGGGGGCAATTTTTCGGCCGTCCATTATCTCTGGCGATCATTGCCATGACGCTTGTAAGTTTCATCTATCCGTTTGTCCCACAGATTCGCCGCCTTTTTCGCCCAGCGACCGCAGAGCCTGCCCCAAACCCGGCGCCCGCCAGCCTCCAAAAAATTGGGGTCGACCTTGTAACCTTTGGTGTATTTGGCGCGATTGGACTTGTGGTGTTGGTACAAGCTGCAGGCCTCAACCCCGAGGCTGCCGTCTTCCCACGTACAATCGCAATGGGCATGCTGGTGATTGTGGCGATTGCAGTGGCACGTCTTTTCCTCATCCACCAAGTCATCGATGAGCCGAGCACAGGCTCGACCTCCCGCCGGATATCGGTTCCAGCCATCATGCTGCTGGCGGTCTTCGCCATGTCCACTGTCGGCTTTGCACTGGCAGGGCTGTTGATGGCGCTGGCCTTAATCGTTCCCGCTCAGCATGGCCGGATATCTGGGACAGGCGCGACAACATTAGCGATTGCGGTCGCAGGCATCATCCTGGTTTTCACCTTCGGGTTTTCAGAAATCCTCAGCGTGCCGCTACCGCCGGGCCAGATTTTTTAGCGGAACATAGCAATCTGAAACGCACGACAGGCCTGTGGTTTTGTCGGGCGGTTGACCGTGTATTGGGGACAGCTCATCTATGCCGCACGGCCACCCCCAACAGGAAAGTCACTCAACCCTCGCCAGAGCCACAGCGCCCCGCAGCAGGTCGGTTGCATGCACGGTATCAGCTTTGCTTGCGGCGGTTCTGGCGCAACTCGAACATCACGCGAAACAAAACCGACCCGATCACCATAGAACCGCCGACCACGGTCCAGCGTGCCGGAATTTCGTTGATGAACAACCAGACCCAAACCGGCCCCAGCGCAAATTCGAGCAACATAAACAAAGTAAGCTCGGCCGCGACCAGATGGCGCGAAGCAATAATAAACAAAATATTTGGCAGGGCCGAGATGAACCCTCCCAACACAAAGCACAAAATCACGTCCCTCCATGGCACCACTAACTGCCCCCAAAGCAACGGCAGAGTGACCGCAGCAATGATCGATCCGGAAATCAACAGCGCCGGTAACATTTCCACATTGCGGTGACGACGCACCACAACCGCAAATCCCGAAAAACAAAGCGCGGTCATCAGCGCCAGCAAGTTCCCGTAAATCGATCCGCTGCCTGATCCACCCGAAATCATCACAAAGACCCCCAATGCCGCCACACACATAGTGATCAATGTTGATTTTTGCGGTGTCTCACGCAGAAAAACCCAAGCAAGGGCTGCGGTGATAAAGGGAATGGCGCTGCAAATAAACAGCGTCGCCGCAACCGTTGTATTGGTAATCGCCTGCAACACGCATATGCCGGCAGCCGCCAGAAAACCGCCAGCCAACAAACCGGGGCGCCCGACCTTCAGAATTTGGTGACCGGTGTCTCGCCGATAGCGGATAAGCATCACCAGAAAAACCGCAGAAATAAAGGCTATCGCACGATAAAAATTTACATGTAAGGCGGTTGCCACCTCCATGTTGCGGATCACCAGACCGGTAAAGCTGATCAACACTGACCCCACGACCATCAACCACATTGCATAAACCCGGCGGGGTACAACCGTTATGTCGGGGGTATCAACCGGCACAGTCCACTCTCTTTCAAAGGCCCGTCCAGCCTATTTTTGCATCACGTTTTTAGGCACAGACATCGGCGCAACAGCCGTCAACCACCGCCAAAGATTCCGATCTACAAGTCGCTCAAACAGAAGGCCTGTTCAAAGGCCGCATGGCTACAAAGCTAATTCCACCATGCTGACAAAACCCCAATAAGCCAATAGACCCTGCAGATATTTCTAAAACAAATATATTTGCCGCAATGGGTAGATACGTGCGCAAAATCAACGTGCCAGAACACCCGAATACAGCGCAAACGTGCGGCGCTTTAATGAAAAATACCAATTGCCTAAACAGACAGAACATCGAGCGGAGCGTTGCGCAATCGTGAGTTGTCAAAATACAATAAACAACAGCCTTCAAAATGATCATTTGATTAAAAAGTAGAAAATTTGATCCTTTTTTCCGTATCCTGGCTTTCGAATTGACATTTATCAACCATAAGTTATGATCAAGTGGACAAAATTGAAAGATTCTTGAGTGTCGCAGAAAAAAAAGTATCGCCGTAACCAGATTATGCAACTGACCCGACAGATGAAAATCGTCTCCGTAGAACTATTGGCTGAAAAACTTGCGGTCTCTGGACAAACCATACGGCGTGACATCAACCATCTATGTGATGATAACCAGTTGAGACGCCGCCACGGCGGTGCGGAGCTCTTTGAACAGCAACTTAACACCACCTATCAACAGCGCAGCACAACAAACCTTGACGGCAAACGCGCTGTTGCTGTCAATGCAGCCAAAAAAATCCCCGATAATGCAACAATCTTTGTTTCAATTGGCACCACACCAATGATGGTGGCAGAGGCTTTGCGCGACAAAAAGCACCTGACAATTGTCACCAACAATCTCAATGCCGCAATGGCCCTCAGCCATGAGATAACCAACCGAATTATTCTGCCCGGAGGCGAAATGCGCCTTCCCGACCGTGATATTCAAAGTGAAGAAGCGGTATCAATCTTTTCAAATTACCGAGCTGATTTCGGTATTTTTGGCGTTGCGGGCATCGCTGAAGATGGCGCGATGCTTGATTTCCACAACAGCGAAGTGCGCACAAGAGAGGCGATCAGGCAGAATTGTCGAACCTCTATATTGGTAACAGACAGTAGCAAATTCGGCCGGTCTGCGCCTGCGGTTGGAGGCCATATTTCACAAGTTGATCAAGTTTTGGTGGATTGCATGCCGGAAAAAAACTTCTCCCCCATTCTGAACAGCCTTCACGACCAGATAGAAATTGTCGGAGTTCCACACCTATGAATACCACTCCGTTTGTCAGTCTGAATGGCATCGCCAAGCGCTGGGATGGCGCGTTGGGTGTCGAGGATATCAACCTTGATATTCCGCGCGGGACCTTTGTGGCACTGCTTGGGCCTTCCGGTTGCGGCAAATCCACCACGCTGCGTCTGTTGGCAGGATTGGAAGTCCCCGATGAGGGGCAGATTACCATCGCCGGGGTCGATGTGACCGGCAGCGCGGCCTCTGACCGCAACCTATCGATGGTGTTTCAATCTTACGCGCTGTTTCCGCATCTGTCAGTCGCCGAAAATGTAATGTTTGGTATGAAAGTACGGCGTGTTCCCAAGGCTGAACGGACAGAAAAACTAAATCGGGCACTCGAGATCACAGGTTTGGGCGACTATGCAAGCCGCAAACCAGCGGCGCTTTCTGGCGGTCAACGCCAGCGCGTGGCTTTGGCGCGGGCGATCGTGGCCGGGCAGCCGCTGTGCTTGATGGATGAGCCACTGTCGAACCTTGACGCCAAACTGCGCCATTCCGTCCGCAAAGACATCAAAAAACTGCAGAAAGAGCTTGGCATGACGGTGGTGTATGTCACCCATGACCAGACAGAAGCCATGAGCATGGCAGATACAGTTGTTTTGATGAAAGATGGACGTATCCAGCAAAGCGGCACGCCAGAGCAGTTGTATAATGCCCCAAGCAATACCTTTGTTGCAGAATTTATCGGCGCACCACCAATGGCTTTGATACAGGGCAGTGCGCTGGCGGGATTTGATGCAAACCAGACCCTCGGCATCCGGGCCGAGCATATCACCCTGGCCGCATCTGGCGCAGGGCGCCTGCAATGCCGCGTCACGGACGCCGAGTTTTTAGGCGCTGAAACCTTTATCGGGTTAGAGCATCTGAAAGCTAAGGGGCTGACACTGAAATTACCGGGACTACAACACATCGAACAGGGACAGGCTGTCGAGATCAACTTTGATGATCAAGATATCCATATCTTTGATGAATTCGGGGATCGGTTATAAATAATAACTAAGAACGCCACAGTTACCAGTGGCGCGCAACCACTAACAAAACACACTACGAAACGTTCAAAAACTGGAGGAACATATGTCTTTTTCGAAACATTTAGCCGTGGTCTTGTCTGGCGCGCTCAGTCTTGCGCTCCCAGCGAAGGCCGAGACAGAGCTGACGATGTATTATCCCATCGCGGTTGGCGGATCGCTGACCACCGTAGTGGACGGGATCGTCGCAGGCTTTGAAGCCGCAAACCCCGACATTAAGGTCAATGCGATCTATTCTGGCAACTATGATGACACCCGCGTGCGGGCTTTGTCGGCGCTGAACTCTGGCGAGCCGGCGCAACTGGCAGTGATGTTCTCAATCGATGCCTATGACCTGATCGAGCAAGATCTGGTGGTGCCGTTCGATGACGTGGTCAGCAGCGACGCCGAAAAAGCCTGGTTGGGCGGTTTTTATCCCGCGCTGATGGCGAACGGCGCAATTGAAGGCAAGACTTGGGGCGTCCCGTTCCAGAGATCGACAATCGTGGCCTATTACAACAAAGACATGTTCCGGGCGGCGGGGCTTGACCCAGAAAAAGCGCCCACCACGTGGGACGAGCTGATCTCAATGGGCAAAACCCTGACCAAAGACGGCACACACGGGCTGATGATCCCCTCTACAGGATATCCGTATTGGATGTTCCAAGCCCTTGCGATCCAGAATGGCAAAGAGCTGATGGCAGGCGATGGTCTGACCACATATTTTGACGACCCAAAAGTTGTCGATACGCTTGAGTTTTGGAAATCACTGTCGGCCGAGCACGGCATCATGCCCACCGGCACTGTTGAATGGGGCACATTGCGCCAAGCATTCTTAGAGGGCCAAACCGCAATGATGTGGCACTCTACCGGCAATCTCACTGCGGTTAAGAAAAACGCATCGTTTGATTTCGGTGTGGCAATGTTGCCCGGAAACGAGCGGCTTGGTTCACCAACCGGTGGTGGCAACTTCTATCTGTTCAAAGACACCAGCGACGAAGAGAAAGCTGCAGCTCTGAAACTGATCAAATATATGACCGCACCCGAGCAGGCAGCGGCATGGTCGATCGCAACAGGATATATGGGCGTGTCTCAAGCTGCCTATGAAACTCAGGCTCTGAAAGACTATACCGCGTCGTTCCCACCCGCCTTGGTGGCCCGCAACCAACTGCAACACGCTGTGGCCGAGTTCTCAACCTTTGAGACTGCCCGTGTACGTGATGGTTTGAACAACGCCATCCAATCTGCGCTGACCGGGGCCAAATCACCCGCAGACGCACTAGGAGATGCGCAAGCGGCGGCCGAACGGTTGCTTAAAGCCTATCAATAAATTCCCTTCAGGCACCGGCATACTATGCCGGTGCCCGGCTCTAACCTAAAAAGAATATTAATTGTATAATGCGCAATACTGCTAATCTTGAACGCCGCCGCCAAGCCATTTACGGCTGGCTATTGCTCAGCCCCGCTGCGCTCTTGTTAACATTTTTTGCTTTTTACCCTTCGCTTGCAACGCTTTGGTCAAGCCTGTTTTCCCGGGGCACACGGCGTAAACCAAGCGAGTTTGTCGGTCCCGAAAACTATCTTGATCTGATGCAAGACCCAACCTTTTGGTTGGTGGTCAAAAACAATCTTCTTTATGCGGGCGTTACCATACCTGTCTCGATCTTCTTCGCCCTCGCGATGGCGCTTTGGGCCAATTCCAAGATTTCGGCCCGCGGCTTTGTCCGCACCGCCTATTTCACGCCCACCGTGCTGCCAATGATCGCAGCAGCCAATCTTTGGCTGTTCTTCTACACCCCCGGCTTTGGTGTTCTGGACCAGATCGGCGCGCTGTTTGGTCTGCCTTCGGTCAATTGGCTGGGCCAGCCCGAGACCGCACTTTGGGCGGTGATCATCGTGACAATCTGGAAAGAAGCTGGCTTTTTCATGATTTTTTATCTGGCGGCACTGCAGACCATCCCCACCGACCTCAAAGAAGCCGCCGATATCGAGGGCGCCAGCCGCTGGACCTATACGCGGCGCATTGTGCTGCCATTGCTTATGCCAACGACATTATTTATCATGGTGAATGCCCTTATCAATTCGGTAAAACTGATCGATCATCTGTTTATCCTGACCAAAGGGGGGCCATCAGATGCCTCCAAATTGATCTTGTACTACATCTGGGAAATGGCTTTCGCGTTTTTTGACGCACCCCATGCCGCGGCGCTGACAATTCTGATCTTACTTGCCCTTGGAATTGTGGCAGCGATCCAATTTTTCTATATGGAAAAAAGGACACATTACCAATGAACCGGCTGTACCAAACCCTTGATAGCTTTGGGGCAATCTTGCTGGCAATCATCTGGGTGGCGCCTTTGCTATTTGCCTTTTGGGCCGCGTTTCACACCACGTCGGATGCTGTTAATTTCAACCTCACATCAAGCTGGACCTTGGATAATTTCCGCATCGCCTGGGAGGGCGCGCCCTGGCTGAAATATTTTCGTAACACGTTTGTTTTGGTCACCGTGGTATTGATTGGCCAGTTTATCATCACCACTCTGGCCGGGTTTGCCTTTGCGCAAGTGAAATTTCCCGGTAAGGATTTGGTGTTTATTCTGGTGTTGTTGCAGCTTTTCATTCTTCCCGAAGTGCTGATTGTTGAAAACTATGCCATGGTGTCACGGCTCGGGCTGTTCGACAGTGTTCTGGGCGTCGGCATGCCGTATATGGCCAGCGCTTTTGGCATCTTTTTAATGCGGCAGGCGTTTAAGTCTGTCCCCATCGAATTGCACGAAGCCGCTCGGATTGAGGGTTGCAGCTGGTTTGGGATTTTACTTAAAGTTTACGTTCCTCTGGCAAAACCGACCTATCTGGCCTATGCTTTGGTTTCTGTCTCTACCCATTGGAATAATTTTTTGTGGCCACTTATCGTGACAAACTCTGAAGATACGCGCCCGCTTACGGTTGGTTTGTCGATTTTCGGCGCTCCGGAAAACGGCGTTGATATTTCTATCATTTCGGCGGCAACGCTGATGTCAATTGCACCACTTCTGATCACGTTCTTAATTTTCCAACGCCAATTTGTTCAAGCATTTTTACGCACAGGCATTAAATAGTGGCACGCATTATCCAACTGACAGATATGCATGTTCTGCCACCTTCCCAGTGGGTTTCAGGCGTGCTCAACACCTATGAACTGCTGATTGACACTATCGACACGCTGCTTGACGACTGGCATAAAATTGGTCCGATTGACGCCGTGATTGTCACTGGAGATATCACCGAAACCGGTGATGTGGAAAGTTACCAGTTGTTCCGCCAACAAGTCCGACGCCTGCCAGTCCCATATTTTCTTATTCCCGGCAACCATGACCGGCGCGACCCACTGCGACAGTGCTTTGAAGATATGGCCACAATACCGAAAAGCGGCAAGATTAATTGGGTCCATGATCTGGCAGACCTGCGCCTTATCGGGCTCGACACATTGATCGAAGGTCAAGGAGGCGGGGACCTAGATGACGCCGATCTCAAATTTTTGGCTCAGGCAATCGCCGCGGCAAATACTCGGCCGATTTTACTGGCCATGCACCATCCCCCGTTTGCGTCAGGGATGGTTTTCATGGACAAAATCGGATTGACAGACACCGGACCGCTGGCCGATATTTTGAACGCGGCACCAAATGAAATTCGGGTAATTTGTGGTCACATTCACAGCACAATTATCAGCAACATAGGCAACACAGTGGCTATTTCTGCCGCTGCCACCTGCAGCGCCTTTCCCACTGATTACCGGATCGACGCTCCAGTGGGTTTCAATAAAACCCCACGTGGCTATAGCCTACACAACTGGGACCAGGGGTTTCGCACCACCTGTATGACCTTAGTAAAAAGTAGCGGGCCGAATCCTTTTAATGCGCCATGAAACATAACAGACTGCAACCGAAAAGGGCACAACACGCATTATGACCATCCTTTATTTCCTGACATCATTATTCGGCGCCACTATGTTATTGTTATACGCGGTGCGCATGGTGCAAACGGGAATCGAGCGCGCCTATGGCCCTTCTTTCAAACGCCGAATCACCAGTAATGACAGTGCATTGCGAGCGATGATCACCGGCGTTGTTATGGCGATTGTTTTGCAAAGCGCCACCGCCGTGACCCTGTTGACGGCCGGCTTTGCCAGTGGTGGTCTGCTGCCCTTTGGTATTGGACTGGTACTTATTTTAGGCGCCGATCTGGGATCGGCAATTGTTGTTCAAGTACTGTCACTGAACATTGACTGGCTGGTGCCGCTTTTAATCGGTATCGGCGGCTGGGTTTTTCTCAAAGCCGAGCTGCGCAAAAACAAACAGCTCGGGCGCATAATGCTAGGGATCGCGTTTATTCTGATCGCCCTGCGGTTTCTAAGAGAAACCGTTGAACCGATCCGCGACAGCAATTTTCTGCCTGCGATGGTGGTCTATCTCGAGAATGATGCTGTCACCGCATTTTTAATCGGCGCCGTACTGGCGTTGGTGATGCATTCCAGCGTCGCTACGGTGTTGATGTGCGTGGTATTGGTGGCAATTGATGCGCTGCCACTTGCGGTTGGGATCACTCTCGTGTTGGGCGCAAATCTCGGAGGGGCTTTGGTGGCTGTGTGGCTGACGCGCGGCATGAATGCCTCTGCCCGCAGGCTGGCGGTTGCCAATCTGGCCGCGCGGGGCGCAACTGCAATAATATGCGCAATTGCGCTGCAGTTTGGCGATGTTTCTGTTCTGTCTGGCTGGGTTGCAGATGCGCAGGCGCTGGTACTGGCGCATCTAGGCTTTAATACACTGCTGTTACTCTTTGTACCGTTTGCGGGTCGACTTGAGGCCCCTATGACACAGCTCATCGCCGAAGATGGAACCGACACCACACAAACGAACGGCGCACAGGCGGCCTCGGCGCTGGATATGTCTGTGCTTGGGTCACCGCGTCTTTCGATGGCATGCCTGCGCCGCGAAGTACACAGGATGAGTTATATCGTTGAAAACCTCGCCCGCCCTGTGACTAATAAAGTGTTTGACCCAAGCCCAACAGAGCTTGCCCAGATGAAAGCGCAACGGCACAGCCTTGCCAACGCACTGAGCCGCCTACGGGAATATTTCGCGCAGATGAATACCCAAGAGATGCAGAAAAAAGATGTTAAAATCGTATCAGAGCTGGTTGATTATGCCAGCAACCTCGATGCCGCCAGCGATATCGTGTTGCGGCGTATGGTGCCTGTTGCGCTGGCGCGGTCCCAAAAAGAGGTGCGGTTTTCCGAGGCCGGTTGGTCAGAGCTACTGCAAGCATACGAGCGGATGAATGCCAATATGACCTTGGCGTTTGATCTTCTGATATCAGAAGATGTCGAAGAGGCTCGCCAACTTTTCCTTGAAAAAGACGATTTTGTAAAATCCCAAAGCCGTAGTAAAAAACGCCATTTTGCACGGGTGCGCAATGGGGACGAGACCAGCCTTGCCAGCAGCAGTCAGCACCTCGAAACCTTAGCCGCCCTGCGCGATTTTAATCGCATGATCGTATCGCTGGCCGATCCCATCTTGCTGCGCAACGGCCAATTACTTGAAACCCGACTGGTATTTAAATCTGAAACATGATGGCAGGTATTCTAAACTTTTAATAACAAACGCGGAAGGACGGACGTCCCACATTCTGCGCGCGTCACATATTGGTTACAAAACTGTTACTTTTCATTTGATATGTAACTTTTTGTTGATAAGGTACTGATATCTTTGGGAGGATATAATGAAACAAATATCAAAAATTACGACAATTGCAGCTGTTTTTACGGGTTTTGCGCTTTGGTCTATGCCCGCTATGGCAGAAGACTGCCATCGGGGAACATTAGATACAGCTTACTGCGACAGAAACATGGATCAGGTCGCTGATCTGCCGCTTGATCCAAATGACTGGGTAGACCCCAGCACTTTGATTTTCACGTATACACCGGTAGAGGACCCTGCGGTTTACGCAAACATCTGGCAACCGTTTATTGAGCATCTAGAGGCATCAATTGATCGTAAAGTGGTCTTTTTCCCGGTCGAATCAAACGCTGCACAATTAGAAGCTATGAGATCTGGTCGCTTGCATGTCGCAGGCTTTAATACCGGCTCTAATCCAATCGCTGTCAGCTGCGCGGGTTTTGTTCCGTTTTCCATGCACGCAAAAGACGATGGATCCTACGGCTATGAAATGGAAATCATCGTACAGACCGATAGCAAGATACAATCGCCAGCAGAGATTAAGGGCAAAACAATGGCGTTCACCTCGCCAACGTCGAACTCCGGTTTCAAAGCACCCTCAGCCATCCTTAAGGGCGAATTTGGGCTGGTTGCAGATGTTGACTTCACTCCAACCTACTCTGGCAAGCACGATAACTCGATCTTAGGCGTGTATAATGGCGATTATGAGATTGCGGCAATTGCGAACTCTGTCTTGGAACGGATGATCCGTAGAGGCGTTATCGAAGAAGGTAAAATCCGTTCGGTTTACAAATCTCCGACTTTCCCGACGACCGGATATGGCCATGCTCATAATCTACACCCTGAACTGGTGGCAAAGCTGAAATCAGCCTTTTTCACCTGGGACTTTGACGCAGATCCGCTCTACAAAAAAGAGTTTGCAAAAGCGGATCGCTTTGTTGGTATTAACCACAAGAATGACTGGGCGGTCATTCGTCAGATTGATGCAGCGAATGGCGTCAGCTACGACTGCAAGTAATCCAATAAATACAACATCTAAAATAAATACTATCGATTCAGACCCGCCTAATCGGGTCTGAATCTTAGAAAAGAGCGTGAAATGCTTCAATTAAATGGCCTTAAAAAGCAGTACGACACCGGAGAATGGGCGCTAAAGGGAATCGATCTGGAAATTCCAAACGGCCAGGTTATTGCCCTTATTGGGCCATCAGGTGCAGGTAAATCCACCCTGATCCGCTGTGTGAACCGCCTCGTGAAACCAACTTCTGGAACAATCCATCTAAAGGGTACTGAATTAACATCTTTATCGTCTGGTGCCCTAAGAAAAGCCCGCCGAAAAATGGGGATGATTTTCCAAGAATATGCCTTGGTTGAGAGACTAACTGTGATGGAAAACGTCCTGTCGGGTCGGCTTGGATATGTTGGATTCTGGCGCAGTTATCTGCGAAAATTTCCTGAAAAGGACGTTAAAGAAGCCTTCAGATTGCTTGACCGCGTCGGTTTGCAGAACATGGCGGACAAACGCGCCGATGAGCTGTCTGGTGGACAGAGACAACGGGTGGGAATTTGTCGGGCGCTGATCCAAGATCCCGATCTGCTTTTGGTGGATGAACCAACAGCCAGTCTTGACCCAAAAACATCGCGACAGATCATGCGTTTGATCAACGAACTATGCGAAGAGCGTGGGCTAACCGCAATTATCAATATCCACGACGTCTTTCTGGCCCAGATGTTTTCGCAGCGGATCGTCGGCCTGGAACTGGGGTCGGTTGTCTACGATGGCGCACCAGAAGGTTTAACCCCAGAAGTACTCACGAAAATTTATGGCGAAGAGGATTGGACCGCCACGATCGAGACCGTAGAAGATGACGACGAGAATTTTACGCCATGAATACGTCATCACAGACAGCATCCTATCCCGGTTCGTGGCAGAAGCCGCCGTTTATTGAAAACCCGCTTTTGCGTTGGGGCCTGATCGTCGGAGCGGCTGTTTACCTGACCGCCGCCTTGGGCACAATGGAAATAGACATCGATCGAGTCATGGAAGGCCTGCCGAGAGGCAAACGGTTTTTAGATGCTTTTTTCCCGCCTAATTTCGCCGATAACAGAGGCGTGATGTGGGAGGGTATCCTCGAAAGTATCTGGATGGCGATCATCTCCACAGTTGTCGGAATCGCTCTATCTGTGCCTATTGGACTTGGGGCAGCTAAAAATTTGGCACCGACGTGGGTCTATTTGGCCTGCCGATCCGTCATTGCTGGGTCGCGTACCTTTCCCGAAATTATTCTGGCGATCTTTGCCGTAAAACTGTTTGGCTTCGGACCATTTGCCGGCTTTATCGCACTGTCGCTGGGCACAATCGGTTTTTTTGCCAAACTGCTTGCCGAAGACATCGAGAATATCAGCCCGGTCCAAGCCGAGGCTATCCGTGCGACTGGGGCGAGTTGGTTCCAATGGATTAACTATGCCATCCAGCCGCAGGTTATGCCACGGATGATCGGGTTGTCGGTTTATCGTTTAGACATCAACTTCAGAGAATCGGCGGTCATTGGTATTGTTGGCGGCGGAGGCATTGGCGCAACCTTAAACACTGCGTTTTCGAGGTATGAATTCGATACCGCTGCAGCCATCCTTATTATTATCATTGCAATCGTAATGACCCTTGAGTTTTGCTCAGGATTTCTCAGAAAGCGGGTTCAATAATGCCAACAATGACGCAAAACGGCGAACTTTCTTGGAAACGCCGCACAACGGCAACGCAGCTTAGAAATTGGGCATATTGGTTAATCGGCATTGCGATCGTTTCTTTTGCTTGGCATCTCATCTCGGAAAAAACCATCTGGTTCTTTGTGCAGGATGCGCCGCGCCAAGCGGCTGATATGGGCGCCCGTATGGTGCCGCCAAAATGGTCTTATATGTCGCAATTATGGAAACCAGCCTGGGATACAATCAACATTGCAAGCATCGGGACGATCATCGCAATGGTTATTGCGATCCCAGTTGCTTTTGCTGCCGCCAGCAATACGACCCCGCACCCGCTGGTGCGGTCTGCAGCGCTTTTTGTCATTGTCTCCTCGCGGTCGGTAAACTCGTTGATTTGGGCCTTAATGTTGGTGTTCATCCTCGGCCCTGGCATTTTGGCTGGGACTATTGCGATTGGCCTGCGGTCCATCGGGTTCTGCGCGAAGCTGCTCTATGAGGCGATTGAGGAAATTGATCAAAGCCAGGTCGAAGCGATTGAAGCCACAGGTGCATCAAGGATTCAAAAAATTGTCTATGGAATCCTACCTCAGGTCATGCCCACAATCGCAGGGGTAGGCATTTATCGATGGGATATCAACATTCGGGAATCCACAATTCTGGGTCTGGTCGGCGCAGGGGGCATTGGGCTTCAGCTCAGTGGCTCAATGAATACTCTGGCCTGGACACAAGTGTCGATGATCCTCTTGGTCATTTTAGCCACAGTGTTTATCTCGGAATGGGTCTCTGCCAAAGTGCGCGGTGCAATCATCTAACCCGGCGGCCCATGCACCCCAGCCTGCGCAACGGGCTGCTGCCCGCGATCTGATGGCGGCCGACCTACAGGCGACCACACATCAAGTACTTTGCTATGGGTCATAATGGCTTCCCCTGAGGCATTATGACCCGGTGCTGAACCGCAGCGATAGGCACGACATCCCCCCGTCCAGCTTGGCGCATTCACTGTTGTTAATTTCGCGCACATCATAGCCCGCCTGCCGCAAACGCTGGGCTGTTTTGGGAAATCCAGCCGCCATCACCACCAGATTGTTAAAGCGAATGGCGTTGGCGCCCGCCTCCTCGCCCTCGGCGGTATAGATCACCCGATAATCTGAAAAACAACCGCTGGCGGCCAGTCTTGGCGTGCTTAAAATCGTCTCGTCGTCCAAAAGCGAACAATCCGTTTTAAAGTGCAAAACACCCTGAGGAATTTCAATCCAGCGCAGGGGATGCCCCCAGCGCTCAGCCAACTGCGCCAGTTCCGAGACCCCTGCCCGGTTTGTTCGTTCTGACAAGCCAACCAAAATCTCGCGCCCGGTGGTCAGTATATCGCCCCCTTCAATACAACCCGGGCCAGAGATTTCGAGGACCTGATCATACAGCCCCCTCAGCACTGGGGCCATCTGGCCCACCTCACCAGCCCGTGTCGGCGCATCAGAGCGCATCAGGATTGCCCCCTGCGGCAGGCACAGCGCTGTATCTTCCACAAACACTGAATCGGGATAAGCCTCAAGCGGCGGCAGTTCGATAATCTTAGCCCCAGTTTCGCGCAATACATCGCTGTAATGCTGATGGTCGATCTGCATCTGCGCCAAATCTGGCGTGCCAATATCTGCGGCACGCAACCCGTCGACAACGCTGCGCGACGGCAGACGCAAAATCGCATGTGTGAAGGTAAACGCGGGGTTATGCATCTGGTTTTATCCCTCTGATTTGGCCACCATCAGGCGCCGGCTAACATATCAATTTCAATCATTGCTGGCCCGTCATGATCCAGCAAACCGCGTACCGCTGTCGTGACTGCCGCAGGGGTCATGGCACAGTGCGCAAACGCAAGGCCACATGCCTTTGCGATATATTCAAAGACCGGTGGCGTGGGATCACAGCCCACCACCGTTACCCCAGCCGCTTGCATAGAGGTGTCAATCTCACCATAGCCTTGATTGTTCCAGACCAAAAACAATACTGGCAGGTTCTCGTCAACCGCAACCATAAGCTCTGGCAGCGTAAACTGCGCCCCACCATCGCCGGTAATGCAGATCACCCGTGTGTCGGGTTGCGCCAGCGCCACACCAATCGCCGCAGGAATAGCAAAGCCTAAAGCGCCAAAGCCGCTGGCGGCATTAAACCACCCGCCAGGCCGGTCATGATCGTAATACAGGTTGCCCGCATAGATCGGTTGGGTGGAATCGCCAACAAAAACCGCCTTGGGGCACAGGCTGCGCAGCGTCTCTAAAAGCGAGGTCTGGTGCCGCATCACCGGCCCAATCTCATCCCATGCGGCAGCACGCGCCCGCGCTGCCCGCGCTGTCCCAGCACCTTTGTCTATGGCAGGTACCCCCGCCAGCGCCGCCAGCAGATCGGGCAGAACCCTTTCCAACGGGCTGCAGATGGTCATCTGCGCCGCATGGCGCGACAGTTGATCTTGACAGATATCAATGCGGATCATTTCAGCCAGAGGCGGCATCATATGATCCCCGTAGTGGTCATAATCGGTTGGCCCCAATTCAGTTCCCAACGCCAGTATCAAATCCGCCGACCCAATCAAATTGCGAGTCGCGCCCAGCGTTGGACTGGCAGGTACCCCCAATGGATGACCGTGCATGAGACCCCGGGCATTGATCGTCATCACCACCGGTGCATTCAGACGTTCCGCGAGCATGGTAAGCGCCTGGTCACAGCCCTTTGCCCCGCCACCCGCCAGAATAACCGGTGTTTTGGCGGGTTTAAGTCGGGCCGCAACCGCGCCGATATCTACGTCATATGATTTTACACAGCCGGTTGCGGGGCGCGCTTTTGCTATATAAGGCAAAGCCAAAACATCCACCGGCAGTTCAATATGAACCGGCCCGCCACGCTGATGTGCAAAGTGATCAAACGCGGCATCCAATGCTGGCAAAAGATCCTCTGCGCTGTTGATGTGATAAGACGAGACCGCAACGGTTGCCATCATCGCCTGCTGGGCGGGCAGTTCGTGCAGATACCCCAAGCCCTGCCCCAGACTTGCTCGCGAGTTTACCGAAGAAATTACCAGTATCGGGCTGCTATCGGCGCGGGCCTGTGCCATTGCGGTCAACATATTGGTCAAACCCGGACCAGTGATTACAAAAGCAACCCCGGGGGCCGCCCTGTCTGAACCGCCGGCACGGGCATAGCCATCAGCCATAAAACCCGCTCCCTGTTCATGGCGCGCGGTGACATGGCGGATTGGTGATGCCGCAAGACCACGGTACAACTCGACCGTGTGAACTCCGGGAATACCAAACACAACCTCGACGCCACGGCTGGCAAGTTCTTGCACGAGACGTTCGCCAATACTTGTCATGCCCGTGCCTCCACTGGCGATTGCGCGTGCACAAGTGCGTGATCGGCAATGCGACCGCAGGCGACGTCAAACAAGCTGTCCTCAACGGTCAGCGCCACCCGCACCCAACCATTCAGTGCCGCGCCAAACGCTGAACCAGGCATCACGGCTACACCCGTTTTTTCCAATAAATCATAAGCATACGCCTCGCCAGTCAAGCCCGTCTTAGAAACATCTATCAACACGAACATCCCCGCCTCTGGCTGACTTACCCGCAGCCCCCCGACCCCATCTAATTGGGCAAACATACGTCCAGCGCGGCCCTCGAATCTCTGGCGCATATCGGCCGCCACCCGTGAGGGCTGTGACAGAGCAACAGCGGTCATATCCGCAATAAATGGTTGGTTTCCGAACAACATGGTTTCAGCCAAGGGCAACAGACGTTTGGTAAATTCCGCCGAGCCAATAGACCAGCCGCTACGAAACCCCGGGGCCGCATGAGATTTGGAAATTGACGACACCACCACAACCCTATCTGCCACTTTGGGGAAACTCAGCGGCGAGGTAAACCGCGCACCATCGAACAACATCTCGTCATAAACCTCATCTGACAAAATCCACAAATCATGTTTCAGCGCCAGATCGACGATGTCTTGAACCCGCTGCTGGGACAACACCGCACCGGTTGGATTATGTGGGCTGTTCAATAAGATAGCCCGTGATCGTGGCGTCAGCTTGGACGCTATATCATCAGCCGTCATCTGAAACCCATTTTCAGGTCGCAGCTGCACCGGCACCATACGAGCACCGCTCGCCGCAATTAACCCAGCATATGTGGCATACATCGGGTCCCCGACCAGCACATCATCGCCCGCCTCGGTCACCGCCATCAACGCCGCATAAAGGGCAGTTTGTGTTCCGGGAAAACACAGAATCTGGTCGTCACAAATCGGACGCCCCGCGCTGGCAGTATAGCGTTTTGACAGCGCCTGCAAAGCCTCTGGCTCGCCACGACCATTTGAATATTTTGTCCGTCCGTGCATCATCGAGTCACAGGCCACTGCGATCAATTCAGGCGGCGTTGGCACATCCGGCTCACCGATTGTCATTTCTATAATGTCACGACCATCCTGCGCCATTTGTCGCGCGAGCGAATACAACAGCCATTTTTCACCACCAAGATCAGCCAACCGTTCGGTAATTGACGCATAACGCATGTTATATTCCTGTTTTATATAGATTAAGGTCGATCATCACCCCAACCGATTGCAGCCCAATTTCGGGCAATTCATCTTTGTTAAACCCGTCAGGCAAAGCACTGCCGTCAGGCCATAGCCCATCAATCACCCCATTGCACGCGGTCGCAAACCGGCGGGACAGCGGGGTTTCGTGCGGCAGATCTCGGGCTTGCAATGCCGCCACAATCAAGCCCTCAAGCCGGTCGCGAAAGGTCCGATAGGTCTTGGCGTGCACTGCCTGCATTCTGGGAATTGATTGGATCATATATAAGAAACTGGCCCAGAGGCCGACACCGCGCGGTTCATTCACCGGCGGGGTTAGCGCTGCGGTAACAAAAGCCGTCAAACGCGCTAAGTGACTGTGGAAAGACTGCTCCAGAACGGCAGGGGTGACCGCAGGCATTCGCGCCATATGCTGTTCATATGCAGTGGCAACAAGATCGTCTTTGGTGGAAAAATAGTGCCGGACCAATCCTTGCGTGGCCGCAGTTTTTTGCGCAATCAACCGCAGAGTTGCAGCCTCTGGCCCGCCTTTAGCGAGCAAATTCAAAGTGGCATCGGTCAATGCCTGCCGACGTTCGTGCGGCGTCTGGCGGTAATGTTTCCGGCAAATTTGGGGCATACGTGCACTGCAATAAAATTGTTATACACTTGCATAATAAATCTTCTCTCGATTTCTGCAAGCAAAATATCGAACTCTAAACAACTGGTTACCAGTTGTATTTGCTGCTCTATTCTACCACATTCAGATGAATGAAACTGTCTGACCAAGTCACCACAACACAGAGGCACATCGATGCACCGACGTAATTTTTTCAAATGGACAGGGCTTGGCGCACTTGGCCTTGCCCTTTACGGATGCGGTAGAAATAACAAAACGCTGAGCCAAAATCGCTATTACAGCGGGCCCACCACCGATCATTTCGACGGAACCTACTTTTATAATAGTAAAGACCAAGTCACAGCACCGATGTCTGATCTTTTGAAGTGGAAGTTGTTTGGCAACCGAGCAAAATGGCCCGAGCATTTTGTCAGCCCCTACTCCGCCAACGTGCCTGAGACCTCTTTGCCGGCAAAAACGCTCAGGGTGACTATGATCGGCCACGCGAGCCTGCTCATCCAAATGCACGGGTTAAACATTCTAACCGATCCGGTCTATTCCAAGCGCGTGAGCCCTCTACAGTATATCGGACCGTGGCGTCATAATCCGCCTGGGGTCGCGTTTGAGGCGCTGCCTAAAATCGATGTGGTTCTGGTAACACACAATCATTATGACCACCTTGATATTGCGACACTTGCGAGGCTCATTGCGCGCGACAATCCCCAGATTTACACCCCGCTGGGCAACGACACGATTATTCACAAAGACATCCAAGCAGCAAACGTTCAAACTGGCGACTGGGGCGATGTCTTTACCCACAAAAGTGGGTGTAAAATTCACTTTGAGCCCTGCCAGCACTGGTCGGCCCGCGGCACAAACGATCGCAGGATGGCACTGTGGTCGGCTTTTGTCCTCGAAAGCACATATCACAAAATCTATCATATCGGGGATACCGGATTTGGCACCGGGGATAATTACCGCAAAGTGGCTGCCAAACATGACGGGTTTGATTTGGCAATCTTACCAATCGGCGCATATGAGCCACGCTGGTTCATGGAAGAAGCCCACCAAAATCCCGCCGAAGCAGTCGCCGGACTGCAATTATGCAAGGCCCGATATGGGTTGGGCCATCACTGGGGCACTTTTCAGTTGACCGATGAAGCGGTCGAGGCCCCCAAACGTGCCCTTGCCGACGCCCTTGCCAAACAGGCCCTTACTGAGGATAGGTTTTCCGCAATGCAGCCGGGACAGGTCTGGCAATTGCCTGTATGACAAACACCAACGCATAGAATTTATAAATACCCGCCATAATCATAAATTGCGGTTTTAAATTTTTCAACGTTGGCAGAGGCCTGTTCAGACTGGCAGGTCATTGCCGCCAAAATCATTTCAGCCACCCAAAAGACCAAAGTTAGCGATGGCAGGACCTAGGCTCCGATCAGCGGTAGAATGATGGTTTTCCATGATTGCAATGCAATCGGTGCCGCATGGCAGTCGGTGATCACCAGAATGCACGCGCCACGATGGAAATTATCATGGAAGGCTTCGGAATGAGCAACAGCGATTTCGCACTTGCAACCGAGCTCAAAGGCTCTGAACAGTCTAAGGCGCTGTGTGACAGCAAGATCGACGCAATGGTCTATGCTATGAGCCATCCTGCGGCCGCGTTAAAAGAACTGGCCACAACTTGCGACGTATCGCTGGTCTCTGTGATCGGGGGCCGATCGACAAGCTGAGTGCAGACAATGCCTTTTACCGCACCGCCACTGTCCCCGGTGGCATACATAAAGACACAGATGCCACCATCACAACTTTTAGGGCTGGTACAACCTTCATCACGCCGACTGAGGTCTCTGAAAGGCGCTGTATACGTTGGTCAAAGGCGTATTTAACAACTTTGTAGATTTTAAAAGCTGCACCCCATATTTGCCAACCTAGAAAAGGTGCAGATGATCAAAGAGGGTCTGTCAGCGCCTTTACATGCCGGCGCAGTCAAATATTACAAAGAACGTGACTGGATGAAACAAAACATCCTAAGCGCCATTCAGGCGCGCAAATGCGCGGCTCTTTCGGAGTAACAATCGGAAAAGCCCTGCATTTTCAAAAACGCCCATTATAACAGATCATCCCTATTCAGCGTCTAAAATGGTCGCATCGGTAGAGATCGGCGTCCAAACACCGCAGGGTCCGGCAAGGCAGTTCGTACTGTCTTTGGCCTTTGAGTGGTCTGCGTTTCAGTTCTGCATCACCTCTTGCATTCTGTTTTTTCACAGCAAACATCTATCCTTTAATCTGGTATTTAACCATGAGGCACGCCAGTACCCTCTGATCTTTGCCCTTATTCTGGCGATGCTGACCTATCCGCTTTTCAAATCCAGTCCCCGCGATAAAACCCCTCTAACCGACCAGACGTGGCTGCGCTGACCTTGGTCAGTTGCCTGTCTTTATTATTTAATAAAAATGTGGTGTCCAACCGCGCCAGATTGCCAACCACCGCAGATATAGCCGTGTCGACAAGTGGCATTTTATGTCTTGCCATCGTGATATTCAAGGCGCTTAGCCTGCCGCTGGTGATCTCCGCCACAATCTTTTTAAACTAAGTATTCTTGGGCTACATGTCGTTAAGCCCGACGCAATCCAGTGGAAAAGCGTCTTGTTCGGCAAAGCCAGTTGGTATTTCTGGATGCAGACCAAAAGCATGTTCGGCGTTGTCGCGGGGCGTCTCGGCGTCAATAATTTTTCTATTTGTGCTGTTCGGCGCAGTTAAAAATAACTTGCGCTGGCATTTATTTTATCAAGCACGGCTTCGCGTCATTGGGCCACCTTGCGCAGTGGTCCGGCAAAAGCGGCCTCAGCCGCCTCAGGGCTTTGTTTGGGCTCGACTATCGCCAATGTGGCAACCACGAGCCCCTTTATCAAACACACCGACTTTACGCCTGAGCGCGCCGGTGCGGTTGACGTGATCTCCTCAACCAACGCCCAACTCACCCCACCGATTACGGGCGCTGCGGCGTTCCTGATTTGTGAATGCACCGGCGTGTCTTATCCTGACCTGATCAAGCACGCGTTTTTACCAGCTGTCATCTCAAATATTGCCCTTTTGGACAGCGTGCACCTGCAAGCCTTGAAACTAGGGTTGAAAGATCTGCCGCGCACGCCGGTCGCCAACACAATGTTGCAAAAGCGCACCAGTTTTTTGAACGGCTTTCTGGCAATAACGAGGTTTGCGATGGCGCTCTATTTAGGGCTTGGCAGGATCAAAACAGTTTTTGCAAGCCGGACAAGCATGGTGAAGCTGCTTTTGGTGGCTGCGGTTAATATTGCCCTTGTGGCGCTAGCAGCCCGCAATCCCGACCATGAGCCGGATGACCCCGACACCGAGACAAAACTTCTGCCGGATCCCCGCGATGTGGCGGTAACAGGCTTGTATTATCTGTTGCCAATTTCAGCGCTGGTGTGGAACTTTCTGGTCAACCGTCTGTCACCTTAGTTTTAACCCATTGGGCCACCCTGACACTGGTTGCCATCATGGTCACCAATACCCGCTAAAAGCCCTTTTTCGAGGTGTAGGCGCAGAGCTGCCGGGACAGACCGCGTTACTGTTACAAAGGCTTAAACACCGGCTGAGCGATTTCGATGTAGGCATGATTGCGGTGCGCGCCACATGATCGGTATCGGCGTGGCCGAGTGATTATCGGCACAGTATCGCTGACCAAAGCGATCAGGTGATTGGCTAATTTGTCAAATACCTGTCGAGACGCAGTCTGATAGCAATGTTGCTGCTGGTTGCTGTCATCAGCATACGACTGGGCATGGGCCTGCCGACGACGGAAAATTATATTATGGTCTCGTCACTAATGGCCTAGGCGATCATCTTTGTTGGCGCGCAATCGGGATTGCTGGTGCAGCTGGTCGCAGTGCATCTGTTTGTGTTCTACCTTGGCATTCTGGCGATGACACGCCTCCTTCGGGGCTGGCAGCTTCCGCGGCTGCGGCGATTTCAGGCTGCGGTCTGATCAACATCGGCATGCACGGCTTTACCTATGATATCCGCCCATCGCTGTTGCCGTTTCTCTTTATTTTCTGCACCGAACTGTTGTTAATCGATGTCTCTGCCACTAGGGCAGTGATCATCTTTATCCTGGCCACTGGGGCGATGATGCTGTTTGCCGGCACAACCCAAGCCTATTTCATCTCCCGCGGCAGGCTTTGGGAAAGCCTTGCGCGGATACCTATGGCTCTGACGCTGTTGCCGCCAAGTTATTGGCTCAACCGGGTTCAGCCCCCTATGACAGCTATCCCGGAGTAGAGGTTGCGCTATAGCCGACAGCGTGCTGGGCGGCACCAAATTGCGTCTGGTGATTGATGGCCCGGATTTCGACAATCCCGACCAGAATTACCAAAGCACCGTGATGGTTCACCCAACGGGCGACGCAGGCGCAATGGCCCGCCTGAAGACGGTGGGGCTGAGCTTTATCAATCCGTAGCTGGGGTAGTTGGATGAACCGTTTCCTGGCACGGCATTTTTCAAACCCTTTCAGAAGTTTGATTTTTATGGTGATATTCTGATTAAAGTAACACTGATGCAGAGCGATTCTGCGCGTTTACCGAAAGGGCTTCTCTCTAGTCCCGCTCTGCTATTACTAGGGCTTATCATCAGCCTGCAACGTCACCGTCAAACTGTCCCCGCCTTTTAGGATAACATCATGAACAGTCATATCTTTGGTCGCGTCAGCAATGCCGTTCTGCCAACCGCTGCCCGAGGTGAGGGATGTTATTTAATCGATAGTGATGGCAAGCGTTATTTTGACGGGTCTGGTGGCGCGGCCGTGTCCTGTCTGGGGCATGGCCATGCCAAAGTTCGCGCAGCACTGCACGCGCAATTGGATCAGCTGGCCTATGCACATACGTCATTTTTCACCTCGGAACCGGCCGAAAAACTGGCCGACAAGCTGATCGCCCATGCACCCGACGGGATTGAGCGGGTCTATTTGGTGTCAAGCGGTTCTGAGGCAGTTGAGGCAGCGTTGAAACTGGCGCGCCAGTACTTTACCGAGACCGGCCAGCCCCAGCGCCACCGGATCATTGCACGGAGGCAAAGCTATCACGGCAACACTCTGGGGGCGCTCGCATCGGGCGGCAACGCATGGCGCCGCAAACAATTCAGCCCGTTGCTGATCGACACAACGCACATCGCTCCATGTTATGACTATCGTGACCGCGCCGAGGATGAGACCGCCTTTGAGTATGGTCAGCGCGTGGCCAACGAGCTTGAGACAGAAATAAACCGACTTGGGCCCGACAGCGTGATGGCTTTTATAGCCGAACCCGTTGTCGGAGCGACCGCCGGTGCCGTGCCGCCTGTTGCGGGCTATTTCAAACGTCTGCGCGAGATATGCAATCAATACGGTATCTTGCTGATCCTCGATGAAGTGATGTGCGGCATGGGACGCACCGGCACCTTGTTTGCTTGTGAGCAGGACGACATTGCACCCGATATCGTCACCATCGCCAAAGGTTTGGGCGCGGGGTATCAGCCGATTGGGGCGATGCTGTGCTCAGGGGATATCTTCAATGCAATCCGCGACGGCAGTGGATTTTTCCAGCATGGGCATACCTATTTGGGTCATCCAATGGCGGCAGCTGGCAGTCTGGCGGTAATGGAAACGCTGCTGGATGACAATCTACTGGCGCAGGTGCCCATGCAAGGCGACAAGTTACAAACTGCGTTACAAGAGGCGTTGGGCACGCATCCACATGTTGGTGACCTGCGCGGGCGGGGTTTGTTTCGCGGCATTGAGTTGGTCAAAGACCGCGCCAGCAAAGCGCCGTTTGATCCCGCGCAGGCCGTGCATAAGAAAATTAAGGCCGCGGCTTTTAATCTGGGTCTGCTGTGCTATCCGATGGGCGGAACACTGGATGGGCGGCGAGGTGACCATATTTTGCTTGCCCCACCGTTTATTATTTCTGACCCCGAGATTGACCATCTGGTCGGGATGGTCACCAAAGCGATTGAGACGGTGCTCCCCCTTTGAAACAACCAAGCCTGAGCCAACGCCCAGCACTTCAGGCCAACGCAGCAAAGTACCATTCTTTTAGGTGACAAACCTGAGGCTGCCTCAAACGGGCTTTAGCGTCTACCTGGAAAATGCCATAACTTGCAACTGCAACGACCCACGTCTTAAGGCGTGCTTAGACCCTTTTTTCTAATTTGGCAGCACACCCCTTGGCGATAGATTTTTCCATCCTTCCAATTGTTTTGACCGCTCTGTGCGGGTATTTTATGGCGGCGGCGCGCATATTGCCACGCGACCAGTGGGGCGGCATTGAAGCCCTGAGTTGCCGGCTGTTGATCCAGGCTGTTTTAATTAAATCGATTGCAGTGTCTGAGCTTTCTATGTCGGAATTCGGATGGAAGTTGGTCGCTTTGTTTGTGGCGCTAGGCGTGTCCGGAACGATTGTGCTGGGTTTGCGGTGGTGGCAAACGCCAGAGAGACTGCCCAACCCGGTGTTCACCACGCTTTTTCAAACCACGACACGCTAGAATGTTTTTATCACCTTAGCGGCCGTTGAATTGTTCGTTGGTCCACAGGGGATAGCTTTGGTCGCCCTGTTGATCGCTGTTTTAGTGCCTTTGATAAATATAGCAAATGTTGTGGTTCTGGCATTTTTTTTTGGTCCTCCGCAAGCGCAGAGTATCCCGATTGCGCACCATGTTTTGAAACACCCCTTGGTGCAAGCCTCTGCTGGTATCACAATTAATCTATCGGGGCTGTCTCTGCCAGACTTTGCGCTGCAAACGCTCGATTTATTAGGGCGGGCCGCGCTTGGTGTCGGAATTTTAGCCATTGGCGCCGGCGTAAATGCAGAACGGCTGTTTCAGCGATCAACCGCCTTGATGTTTGGTGTGGTTTTCCGAATGACCAGTGGGCCAGTCATATTTTTGGCCGTAACAACCAAATTTGGTTTGGGGCCAACAGAAGTGTTGATAGGCATTATCATTCTCGTGGGTCCAGCCGCCTCCAACGGGTACATTCTGGCCAAGAAAATGGGCGGCGACGCCAATCTCTATGCGGATATTCTCGCTTGGCAAACCATTTTGTCGATGCTGACGCTGCCATTGTTCATTCTGGCAATCACCACGGCATTGGGGTGACGTAGAGCCCTATAAATCAGAGGGTCATCACCCCGAAACTGCAGCCAGATTTTTTCAGGAATGACGGTTCAGCGCTGCGTACTCTGATACCAACAGGGCCAAAGAAACTCCAAATATACTCCCACACCTGAATAGACTTATTTTTGAGCGCTAGGAAAATCATAATATAATTACGTCAAAAGCTGACATTGAGCCTAGACTTACCATCAAGATTATGTACTTGGCCGTAACGTCGGCTGCCTATAGCTAAGGCTGCTGTTTAGGGTTGCATTATTTACTCAACACTTGCGTTGTTTGCTGCGATCACGTCACGCACTGCCGTCTGACAACCCTCGTCATTCCATTGCTCAAGCACGAAGAAAATACCACCCTTGAAGAAAACGATGCGGTCGGAAGAAATCTGCATAAATACGTTAGAACGCTCGATTTTCTCTTTGGCAAGCTCAGAAAAACCGCTTGAATTGACCATAAATTGTGGCGCCTGATACCGAGATTTTGTTGCCAAAAAACAGCGACAAGTGCCCTGTCACATGCATCGCAAGATCCAAAAAACACTTAAAGTTTCTATGAGCATCTATCCGCGTCCAGCGATATAGGCGCACTTTCCATCTTGGAGGGCCACATCTTTATCCCTGACATGAGAGGTGGTCCTGTTTCAGCCGCACCTTAAACATCATCAGCTTCGCGACCACCCAATGCGCAACCAGCGCTAGCAGATCAACTTAAAGATCATATTTGATGAGGTCAAAATCATGTAGATAGAGACCCCAAGAGTTTTAAACTAAAATTTTCCTTAGTTCCGCGACACGATATTTATTAAAGACGCATACAGCCAGGCGCTATTTTCTTGAATTCGGCCCTAAGGGTGATTTTTTACCGAAAGAACAGAAAATTCGAATTGCATTACCGCCAATCATTGCGAAAGATGATAAAATGAAAAACGATGATCTTACAGCGCTCCGGCGCGACTTTCACCGCACTCCTGAGCTTGGATTTGCAGAAAACCTGACAAAAGCCCGAATTGCCGCGATCTTAACCGGACTCGGGCTTGAGGTATATGAGGGCATTGGTGTCGTGGGTCTTTTGAAACAAGGATCCGGCAATCGTGCGATCGGTTTGCGCGCGGATATGGACGCATTGCCAATTATTGAGACAAGTACACATGATTATGTCTCACAAAACCCTGGTACCATGCATGCCTGTGGCCATGATGGCCATATGACGATGCTGTTGGGAGCGGCAGCAATATTGGCTAAAGACCCTAATTTTGAAGGTACGGTTGTTTTTCTTTTTCAACCCAATGAAGAACATGGGTTGGGCGCGCAGGCCATGTTAGATGAGGGGATACTAGAGCGTTTTCCAATCCAAGAGGTCTATGCCATTCATAATTTACCCGGCGCACCGGTAGGGCAAGTCTCTACTCGTGCAGGGCAGATATGTTCAAGTGAAAGCCTGTTTGAGATTGTGATCCAAGGTCAAGGCGGCCATGCGTCTATGCCGCAGATGGGGCGTGATGCGATCACCATCGGTGCTGAAATCGTGCAGGCGTTGCAAACGATCGTATCACGCAAACTCGCGCCCGGGGCGGGTGTGGTCGTTTCTGTGACTGAATTTATCACCGATGGTCAACGTAACGTTTTGCCCAGCAAAGCAACGCTAAAGGGGGACGTCCGCGCAAGGGTTCCAGAAGACCGCGAGGCGGTCGCAAAATTAATGAAACAGATTTCTGAAGGGATTGCTGCGGCGCATGGTGTCTCGGTCTCAGTCGTTTTCAACACCGAATTCATCGAGACGATTAACGCCAGCGGGCCGACACAGGCTGTGGTGGAGGCTGCTGCGGCTCAGGGTCTTGAGACCATTGCCAACCGCGAACCCATGAGCTTTTCAGAGGATTTCGCACATTTCAGCAAGGTTGTTCCGGGCTGCCTGTTCTTGATGGGAAATGGTCAGCAAGGCGCTTGCGGTCAGCCTTTGCATGCCTCGAATTATGATTTTAACGATGCGCTTTTGCCCATCGGTTCGGCGTTTTGGGCGCAGCTGGTTCGAGATCGTCTTGCAAAATCCGCAGGCGGACGGATTGACAATGTTTGAAACCCGCATGAATGCCTTGCGGCACCGCCTCGGCAAAGATGGCATAGATGTCGCTGTGATCACTGATGATGATAATATCTATTATCTGACGGGTTATTACGACTATTTGCATATGGAGTTTGGCAGACCAACAATTTTGATGGTGCATCGCGACGCGCCAAGCGTGTTGATCACCCCCACTATTGATCTCAATACTGCCGAGGCCGCCGCGCGCGTTGATCGCATCGCGCCGTGGAACGATGGTAAGGGGACAGAATGGCGCGCAGAATTGCCCGCATTGATAAACCTAGCAAAACGCGTGGCAATCGAACCCGACCACATACCCTCTGTCGTTCGCAGATATATACGTGAGCTGATCAGCCCAGACAGGTTGACCACTGTGACACCGGTTTTAAATCAAATGCGGATGATCAAATCGTCCGAAGAGCTGCAGCTTGCGCGCCATGCCGGACAGGTCGCGAATGCGATGATGGCAGCGGGCCGCGCAGCGATTAGCGATGGGGTTCAAGAGTTCGAGGTGGCGATCGCAACGTCTCAGGCAGGCACACGCAAAGCCGCTATGCTGTTAGAGGCGCATTACGACGACACCAACATGTCGCCAAATACGCATTTTCTGCAGATTATGGCGTCTGGTGACGCCATAACGAAAACCCATCACCGCGCCACGACCCGGATTATGCGGCGCGGCGAGCCGGTGTTTCTGTGTTTTTGCGGCATGACTAATTTTCACCGCTTTAAACTCGGATTTGACCGGACGTTCTGGATTGACGAAATTGCCGACACGTCGCAGGCCGACGTCTATGCCGTTGCGCTTGCCAGCCAAAACGCGGCACTTTCTGCCTTGCGACCCGGTGTGACGGCCGAAAGTGTGCATGCGGCCTATGCAGACGTCATTCAGGGGGCGGGATATGAATACCCGTTTCGCTGTGGGCGGGCGACCGGCTTTAGCTATCTAGAGACGCCGCAGCTTGTGACGGGGGATACCACTATTCTGCAGCCCGGTATGGTGCTGGCGGTAGACGGCTCTGTCAGCACCAAAAGTTTTCGTGCGCAAATCGGCGACAGTGTTATTATTACGCAAGACGGGTTTGAGCTTTTAACCGATCACTCAAAGTGCCTAGAACAAATCATAATTTAACAAACGACGCCACACGCGGGCAATTGCAACAACTACGACTTTGTCGATGAGAGCTAGGCAAACGCATTGCCTGAGCTCTGACCGACCTTGTGATGCCTGCGCGCAACCTCTCTGAGAGCCCGCCCAAAGCGCAAGAACTGGCTTGCTCCCTACCCTTTAATAATCCAGCGCCCCCCGGTCACCCAGCAGGCAAAGCGCCGTTAACTTGAGAAAACAAAGTGTGGTTTTGGCAACCGAAAATTTCGCTCGATGCAGAAGTGACCCTGCTTTTCAGGACATCTTGACGGCTTGGGTAGACTGTATCAGAGTGATAGTCATACCGCTTGATGTGTGTATATTGGCCTCTAGCAGGCTATGTCTTATCTGTAATACTTAAGGTGGTGTGGTGGACACGAGAGCGCAGCCAAGTATCAACGACCTTTGTTGTCTAAGTCACATCGGCCTTTTCTTGGTTCAGGGAAAGGGCTTGTTACTTCAGGGGTCACCCCAGCCTTTCGAAAGTGATATCCTCTCGGGAATGCCGGCTGGACTTAAAGTGCAAAACAGCAGTATTTTAACCTTCTATCGCGATCCTGTCATTGGGGTTAGAAAGACTACAATCAAAATGACTAAAAATATTATGGATAAATTTTATGACCCAAAAATTGATTCACCTTGATTGCCCATTTGAAGACGGTGAGCAATGCAAATCCATTGGGGGACAATGGGACCCAAACGCGAAACGGTGGTACGTACGAGTCGGTATGGATCTGGGGAAATTTAAGAAATGGCTTCCTCCACCAGATTACCCAGGTCAAATGGCCAAAATTCTAACGCGTTTAGAAGGATCACCCTCTTTAAAAGTCTTGAGATCGAAAATTGAACATTTCGACAACTACCCTGCTGACCTGAAGGTACTGATGTTGAATTGTATCGAATTTTATGAGTTCGGCGACTGTCTTGGATATGTAACCCCGAACGATAGCAACAAAAGTGCTTCGACGCATATTGAAGACTTTTTTGTCGATGCTTCTATAGACCTCGAAGCGGCAATTGATAAGCTCCATCAAAAAATTATCGCTATTTTGAAGGCTAAAGTGTCAAAGTTATAATAGCGAAGAAAATATTCCCCAGTTTCTGGCGTGCGCATTTTAGCAGGTGTACCTCCAGTGTCTTTACTGTAACAATCTCGTTAATGTCCTGTGCGCTGCGGCGCAGCTTCTTGACATAACGCTGCCCGCTACGTGTCATGAGAATGTCACTCAGTATCGAGATGAAAACGCCCGCGAGTTTGGATACAAAATCACCAAGCACTTGCACCCGTAAAACACCGAGCGCTTGCAAGTACACGACTTTATACTTGGCAAATACTTGTGCGCTGAGACATCTGCGCCCTCATCGCAACAGATGCGATACCAATGTTCTTTTCGCGAGTCTGACTGGTTTTGACAGAACCCGGTAACCTTGATCAGCAATATTGCGCATCGGCCCATCCGTAATATCAGCAGTCATGATAATGACAGGAATGGCCCGACACAGCATCAATTACGAATGTAGTTTCGATCTATTGCAACAAGCTTAGGGTATAATTTGACTGGATAAACACCAACCCTGGCTCAAGGTCCGGCACTAAATACAAGTTTTTGGGAAAATCAGGGCTCACACAAGGGTAGCCAGCACCAAAAATTCAAACACCTTATCCAACAACCCAGTGACGGCTACACTGGTAGTCGATGCGTAATTATTTTCATTGTGGCTATGGGCAGATTGGGTACAGTGACCGAGCCGAAAGCTGGCGGGTTAATCTGTGTAAAAAGATAGCCTGTATGACCCATCCGTTGTTTGCCGGAGGCCAATTACTTTATATCAAGCGACCATATCTAACGTCTCAAACTGTGCATAGTACCTTGCTTTTGCTTGTGCTGGTGGGGTGTATCCGATGGGGTCTATTAGACGGCGATTGTTGAACCAATCGACCCGTTTAAGCGTTTCCCACTCGACAGGTTCATGATTTTCCAAGGCCCAAGCCGGTGGATGCCTTCTGCCTTTTACAGGCCGTTTATCATTGCGGCCAAGGCATTATCGTAAGGGCCACCAACGCTGCCAACACAGGGTTCAATCCCGGTAAAGGCCAATCACTCTGTATGGCGAATAGATAAACATTGCCCACCGCGGCAGGATGATGAACAAGGCTACCTTTATGTGGCGGCTTTCGATCATGCAGTGCCTGCTCCAGCGCATGCAGGACAAAATCTGTTTTTGGCGAGTTGGAAACATACCCACCCACGATCTTATCAGCGAAGGTATCGATGATAAAAGTGACATAAACAAAGCCCTGCGACCTTGAGAAGCAAGTGAAATCACTGACCCAGAGCATATTTGGCGCAGGCGCTCGGAACTTCCCGTTCACCTTGTCTTTTAGGCATGGCTGGCTCTTATCCGGTGCAGTCGTTTTCTTTGCCTTTCCGCGAATAATGCCTTGAACACCAAGTTTCTTCATCAGCCTATGTAATCCATCCCGGATGATTACATTAACATTCGTCGTTCTGCGCTTTTTCTGGCAAGATCAGCGGTGCGCTCGTGGGGCTTCGTCGTCAGGTGATGAAGAATTTCGGCAAAAAGCATGTTGTTCTCCTTGCGTTGAATATGGATCAGAAAGACAGCTTGCCAGCCATGAGGTCCGCCCGCTCTACGCGGATAAGCTCGGTTCCCTTGACGATGCCCCAGTTTCCCGCTGAGTTGGGACGGCGCCAGCGGGGTTCATTCATCTTGAGGAGCTGCCAGAGCGCTTCTTCGTACCCGTCGACCTGGTGCTCGCCACCCTTGGGGCCGATGGTATAATTACCCTTGCGAGCAAGGTCGGGATGAAAAACGCTTGCATCGCTTGCGCGCGGCACGACGACAGCGTCCGCCATAGGCGCGCTTGTTTGTGGAACCTCAGTTGGAAGTTTTGAAATCTCTTTCTGGGGTGCTGTCTGTGGTGTCATTGGCTCTATAACTTCAAAACCTTCTTCGATAACAGGTGCCATGACCAGCGTATAGTTTGACCGGGATTCAGCCCTCAGGACAATCTCGGCTGACGCTCTGGCGTCTTCTTCAGCGTCGTGATGTTCGAAGGTCAAGCCCAGATGGCGCTTTAAGGACGCCAGCCCGTATCCTCCATTATTTTTCAATTCGGGCCAAGCATTTTTGGCAACGTCGATACTATCACGCCAATCCCAAGATGGCACTTCTAGGTCGTATTTTGCACAGGCCGCAGCAATTGCATTGCTATCAAACTTCGAATGCTGAAAAACAGTTGTTCCGGCTAAAGCCCGCGCCAAAATTGAAAAAATTTGCGGGAAGGTTGGCGCCTTTGAGACCGAGTTTGCATTGATGCCATGAATACTCGTGCAGAACCAATCTGAGGTCTGAGGATTGACATAGCGGCTCCAAGTTTTAATGGAATTGTCGGGCATTACGCAGGCAACTCCGATCTGGCAGATGCTTGACCGGTCGTTATTTGCAGTTTCCACGTCAAGGGCTATCAGGCGCATTGGTCCGGTAGGAAATTGCGCGGGTTCAATCGAAAGAGACACTTTGCTTTCAGCCGTATTGGTTCGCGCTTTCGGGCCACTTTTGTCTATCAGGTAACGGTCGCGTTGACGTTCTAGGGCGGCACACTTAGCCGGGTCCAAACCCAATTTCGCAATCAGCGCATCTACGAGATTTTTAGGTTCTTCGTAAATGTCCATGCCGCGCTCATTCCAGACTATTGCATGTTTTGGTGCAATTTTGAGTACGGTAGCCTCTAGATCGGTAATAGCGCAAGTATCAGGTAAGGGAACCCATACCGCACGGCAGTATTCATGGATGAATTCATTACGCACGTGCTTAGCAATATCACCATCCGCCTTTGTGTCTGGATCATTGCGCAATCTCCACATGCGCCCCGTGTTGTACATTCTCGAGAAATAATGGCTAGAGTCTTCAGAGCCGGTCCGATGGCGCTGATGAATGCGTGTGTACAGCGATTGTTTAGTTGAACTGGTGGATCCGATATAGCGAAGCGCACCGAAATGATCGATGAGACCATAAATGCCGCGAGCGTTTTTAGGAGCATCTGAAGTGAGTTGTGGCGCCATGCACAATAAGGTGTCGCAAATTTGCTCTGCTGAAAAATTTTCCAATATTCATCCCTTCGAGGTTTTAAGTAAATTTGATGTTAAAATTTGGTTATACACCACTCACTCCAAAACCCGAACGTTTTGATGTGAGATGATGCGGAATTTATCGGTTACTTGATCTCGAAAGCTGAGCCACTGTTTTGGAAGCACCTGTCGCATAAAGTTCAAGATTGCGTTGGCGAAGCGTTTTTGCGTTGGATAGTGCCGATTCTGGGTGACGTGACTGTGCATGACGGCCCAGAGCCTCTCGATGGGATTGAGGTGCGGGCAATAGGACGGCAGTTAGATCAGATGAATGCGAAAGTTTTTGCGCGACAGGAACGCTCTGACCTCGGGGCCTTCGTGGTATGGGGCCTTTGTGGTATCGGGCATTGTCCCAAATGACGTGAATGATACGTTTGTCAGGGCTTCTCGCCTCGATCTTGGCGAGAAGCTGAACGGAGCTAACCCCATCGACGGTGGTTGGTTCAACAAAGGGCGCGTCGAAGGTTTCCGGGTAATGAAGGGATGACCGATGAGCATTTTGAGGGCTTGGTAGCCGTAACATTTGCACAAGCCTAAGCCTCTAAATATGAAATCCAACCCGACAACTCTCGCTGTGAGCGAGAAAGATTTGTGGAACAGATCACAGACTACTTGATTATCTATGGAAAAGATCAGTCCGTCAGATAAGGCTAGTGTTTTAATATGTAAGAGAAGCGGTTTTTGGTCTCCAATCCGTCTAAATGTTTTCATAAATTGACTATTTTTCAACTTAAACACCGTAAAATTATCTGACATAAATTAACATCCCACTTTTGGATGGCCTTTTAAGTTGAAAAATATGCTTTTTCTTTCGACGAAATTCTTAATAGACTTGAATTTGAGTTTCAAAAACGTCCTAGAGGTAGAAACAGAGAAAATCGCTTCAACAAATATTCGCTCGCGGTTACAAGTCAAAAAAATTCTTTGGGTTTATCAAAATAATCCTCAGAAATTAACTTGGAGGTAGTAAAAATGAAAAACGAAGAGGAGACCACCTCACCTCTGACACCAAATGAAAACCGGCAAACCATTGCCAAAATGGCCACTGCGATCGATAGAGAAGTTGCGGAGGGTATCCCTCTTTCTCCAGTCGATGAGCGAATTTTAGCAATGCGGGAGCGTCTCATAGAAGATGTAATCCTCACCACTGAAACTGATCCTAAGCTTTGCATAACAAAGCGTATAGAGATACTGACAGCCCAGAGTGTTTTTGAGATTTCAAATTTCAAAGACTTAACCGCTGGTGCCTTTAAGCCATTGAAAGGTAATGCAAATAAACTGGACAAACAGCTTGAAGAGTTACGCGCCGAGTGTTTGCGCGGGCTAAAGCGCAAAGCATTTGACGTTGGTGCAAATGCTGTGGTTGGAGTTGACCTGGACTTGTCCACCATTTCTATCGGTCAGATTAGTATGATGATGATGATGGCCTCAGGGACTTCGGTACTCATAGAATACTAAACAGCGAGGTACTAAGCGCGCATCTGTTTTTTACCCAACCAGACATAACCGGCAAATTTCACTGGCATCCCTAGAGGCACTATAAGCAGGATGTTTACGGCAAACATATACGAGTATTGTCAAAGTCCTGTCAGTCGCATGGATATGTCTTTATCCAAGTTGTCCGCGCCAAGGTGCCTTAGTGCGATTATATCACAGACGACGCTGTTAGAGGTGGCTTCGGGATTTTAGACCATGGTTAAGGCAGATTGACTGATTAGAAAGACAATCTGACATCACGAAAAAAAGAACTATTCCCTTGAGGTTAAGGCGCGTGTTGCGTGTGATGCGATCCGCAAAAGCTGACGCTGGCTGCGCTATCCAAGAAGTCCGGGGTACAATCGGGCCAGATCAGCCCATAAAAACATGCGGCACCTGATAATATGACGTCGGGGTCTGGACGTCGGGGTTCAGGCGTCTGGGCAGCGATCCTTGGGCCTGCGGTGAGCACAGCTGAGATTGAGACTCTGCATCCCAAGATCGGACAGCTTATTGTGGAGTGGGGTTTTTGAGCCGATGCCTCGGCTCAACAGCTCAACGGTTCGCTGCGCGCGGCAAAAATGGTGCGCAAGGATCATAAGCTGGGTGTCAGGCGTCAATACCCGCTGCTGACGATGGCACAGCTCGAAGCTGTATTACCATCTCAAAGGCGAGAGTTTGCAGAACCTGCGGTTTCTGGGGGGCATAGAAAAGCCGTTCGTGGAAACGCCGTGATACGGGTCGCATCAAACGGCGCAATACCTGCAACGCAACGACCACAAGAACGGTCGCCATCGCGCGCCGTCTTATACGGGGCATGAGGTCGGTTCCAATCTTCTACCAACCAAACACGAGCAATAAGCACCCACAGCACAAGGTCGGGCCCGACCTCGTGAGGACCCTGGCGATCGATTGGCCAAGTCGGATCTGGTGTGCGGATATGACCTGTATCCCAACGCGGCGCGGATTTCTGTACCTTGCGGCGCTCGTAGACTGGTACTCTCGCAAAGGTCTGGGCTGGCAGTTGTCCAACGCTAGGGATGCGGAGGCTTGCGCTGAGGCGCTGAAGAAGGCCCTCGCCAAGCGCGCCACACCGGAGATATTCACCACGGATCAGGGCAGCCAGTTCACCAGTGGCGATTGGATCGACGTGTCGACGGACGCAAAGGTCAAAATCAGCATGAGCGGCAAGGGCCTTTGGATCGATGACCGCAGGGTCGTTAACCGCAGGATCGGCAACCACAGGATCTAGCAACACTGGCGATCCCTCAAAGACGCATGCGTCTGTCTGCATGAAGTGAAAAGTGGTCTTGTCACGGTTCAGTTCCGGTCTCTTTCGAGCACTATTTGCTATGAAGGAGATATGGAATGGCAAAGAGATACACAGACGAGTTTCGCCTTGATGCGGTGCGGATCGCCACGACGAGTGGCTTAACGCGGCCCCAACTTTCATCGGATTTGGGGGTTGGTCTATCCACGCTGAACAAATGGGTCCAACAGCATCAACATGATGATCTGATGTCAGGACCGCATGAAGACGTGGAAAAGGAGAACACCCGCCTTCGC
>Ga0206130_10000822_pt1 | contig 48806 bp, 47 predicted proteins | sample Helgoland_Spring_9_FD_148637 | JGI IMG/M metagenome (GOLD analysis project Ga0206130, IMG submission 148637) | Pelagic subsurface seawater microbial communities from Kabeltonne, Helgoland, North Sea - Helgoland_Spring_Bloom_20160512_1 | ecosystem: Environmental > Aquatic > Marine > Epipelagic ...
CTCATCGTGACCGTTCTCGGACCCCCCCCTCTTTAACTACCACTTAGCCTGACGATGAAACCCGGATCGAATCCAAAAAGGGCTGCCAAATAAGCTTGGTTAGATAAACCTGTCTATTAGCAATGAGCTCATCACTTTGCTACAGATCACGATATCTAACACCATCCATTACGAAAAACTCAGTAGCGAGACGACAAAAAAATCAGAAGCCTCCTGTTTTTATTATAACTAAGTGATAATAGTAAACTTATTATAAAATTTAGGGTAAATTACTGACGACTCATGCACTAATGCGGATGTATAACAAAAAATTCTCACCGGAGCACATATCATGCATAAGATTAATACCACACTATTTAAGCGGTCGTTACTCGCTTCGGCTGTAGCCGGCGCACTTAACACGCCCCTTGTACAAGCTCAGGAAGAGAGCTTTGCATTGGAAGAAATACTCGTTACCGCCTCAAAACGCGAACGATCATTGCAGGACACCCCCATTTCAGTGTCTGTAACCAGCCAACTAGCGATCGAACAAAGTAAAATCATCGATATTGCCGACCTGCAAGTACTGGTACCTTCACTGCGGGTAACAAGCTTCACCCGGGTTGGCTCAGCGGTTTACGCTATTCGCGGCTTTGGCAATGGCGGTAGCAGTGCAGGTACAGAGCCTGCCGTGGGCGTATTCATTGATGGCGTATTTCGCTCGCGATCAAGCTCATCGATCGGGGATCTTCCCCGAGTCAGTCGTATTGAGGTCCTGAGCGGCCCACAAAGCACCCTATTTGGAAAGAATGCCTCGGCGGGCGTGGTCAGCGTAATCACAACCCCACCCTCACAGGAATTTGAAGCGAAAGTTGAAGGGACGCTGGGAAATTATAACCAACGAATAGTGAAGGGATATGTCAGCGGCGCTGTAACGGACAAACTGTCCATGAGTTTTTCGGGCGGCATGAATCAACGTGACGGCTTCACCGAGAGCCTGTCTCCCGGACTAAAAGACCTCAACGACAAAGATCGCTATAACCTGCGCGCCCAAGCCTTGTTCGAGCCCAATGACTCAGTCAGCTTACGGGTGATTGCAGACTATTCCGACCTCGACGAAATCTGTTGTACCGTTGGCGCGGTAGTCAACGGCCCAACCGCCGACGCCATCAAGGCCCTAGGCGGAGACGTGATTAGTACTGATGACCAATTCGGCTACACGTCGGTACTCAATCTTGATCCAACCAATACAATAGAAGACAAAGGTATCTCCTTTCACGCTGATATCGATTTCGACAACTTTACCCTAACCTCAATCTCTGCGATTCGAAATAATGAAAGCGGCCCGGATCTAGGCGAATGTGACTATACCAGCCTCGACATCTGTAAAGGTACAAGCCATCGCGAGATTGAAACTTTTAGCCAGGAATTACGACTGACCTCAAATACCGACAACGCACTTAGCTGGATGGTCGGCGCCTCTTATTTTAATGAAGATATCACCGGAGAAGCCGAAACGATCTACGGCGATGATCTCAGAAATTACGTTCTCGCTCTAACCGGCGGCCCATTTAGCCCTCTGCCTACGCTAGAGGCGATTGCAGGAATTCCCGGGGAAGCCTTTACCGCAGGATGGATCGTGGGCGGGATGATAGAACAGAATAACGAAGCGTACTCAGTGTTTGGTACCTTCGATTACCAACTGACCGATTCATTAACCGCCACCCTCGGCCTTAATTACACGAATGATGAAAAGGAAGTAGAGTTAATTCAAACCAGTAACCCCGACGTATTTTCTGCGCTAGATTTAGATGTCGTTGCGGGCGGCGCCTTTGCACCATTTAAGGGTTTACAATTTAGACCCCCACAACTGAGCATTCCCAACGCGGTTGAAGACGGCAAAACCGATGATAGTGACACCACCTGGCTCGCCCGCTTGTCTTGGGAGATGAACGATAACTTCAATTTCTATGCAACGGCCTCCACCGGCTTTAAATCGTCCTCCTGGGACTTGTCAAACTTTGCACACCCTAACATTAACGATGCAGCAGCCATTGCCGCCGCAGGTATTGCAACGCCTAACCAACAATACGGCAACCGCTTCTCGTCTCCCGAGTATGCAACGGTATATGAAATAGGCATGAAATCGAGATTTGATAATGGCAGCCTAAATATCGCCATATTCGATCAAAGTATCGAAGACTTTCAGGCCAGAACCTTTGACGGCGTCAACTTCATCTCCAGTAATGCCGGGGAACTGGCCTCTCAAGGTGTTGAATTTGACATACTCTACGCTCCAACGGCCGACTGGACGTTTACTCTAGCGGGCACCTACCTTGACCCGGTTTACGAAGACTACAGAAATGCTCCACCACCGATTGGACAATCGGGGGCCATCGATCGGTCGGGCGAGAGACCAGGAGGCATTCACACGCTCAGTATGACGGGGTCAGTGGTATACAACCTAACGTTCGACAATGGCATCGATGGCTATATTCGCGCCGAGTATCAATATGAGCGATCATCTGATCTCAGCGATAGTTTCCCCGGCCTATCACGCCAGGTAAATACCGCCAACGCCAGTGCCGGACTGAACTTTAACAACGGTTTTGGCGCGCAACTGTGGATACGTAACCTCAACGATGACGAGTATTACACCGGCGCTTTCGCGGGCGTCGCACAGAGTGGCACAGTTAACTCCTTCCTTAATCAGCCACAGACCTACGGGGTCACCGTTTCCTATACGTTCTAGAACGGTTCGGTAATCACTAGCGACCGGCGCAACCTCTGCGTCGGCGCTTTTTTAACGACTCCATCGACTTAAGCTGCGCCGACCACCTCCCTCGCTCAATCTGCACAACCGTTTATAGCAATCGCCCTACCATCACCCCCTTCAAACCCACTCTTTATCTTTTCATCTATTTTTATACGAACAGTATAATAAAAAACTTACTGACTATATGGTAAATAAGCACCCCATAACTGACATCATTAAAGTAGGACCGAAGGAATTTTTGTCTTTATGATGGAAGGCAGTGCGAGTATAGGCAAAACAAACGCCCTATTCGTGGCCACTCAACCCTATCCGCCCGGAGTACGGCAATGCCGCAAAGCTGCTGAGGCTGCGGGTGGGCCGGAAAGTGCAAAACGCTAAACAGCGTAAGTAGCCCCCTTTTGGTTTGAGCTTCACCATAAGAATAACTATGGGAGTATGATAACTCCCTGACACTCCCGCGCTCGATCTGGTCCATCATCCTTTACAGACTTCGCTGATTTTCACACCCATGCTTTTGCATTGTTTAATCATTCTGCCCTGCTCGGGCAATAAACTCATTGCAAAAACGAACAGCATAGACCCATTTACCCGATATTTTCAGCAAGAGTCAGGTGAATCTTGACAGAAATCAAGGACAGGATACCCGCTCAGAGAGATGATGAGCGGCCGCACTATCACATACGAAAGGATGAGCAACCCATGATAATGCCGTACAAGGAAACACTGAGTGAATTGCTTCCTGTCATCGACAAAATTTACTGCGATCGCGGTTCCTTGTTGCCGCCGATAGCAGCGGTAGTCAGAGCGTATACAGAAATGGAGCTAGAGGGACAAGTCATCTGCCCGGAGGGATTAATAACAAAGTTAATAGCGACGGGTTACCCTATTAACCAAGAGCAGTTTTGGAAAAGTACCCACCAGAGTCGATCCTGAAACTGATCATCGCTCAACTTAGTTTCAGCATTTAAATAAGCTTGAATAAAAAGTTTCAGGGCCTAACCGAGCGTCACAACCCTTCGAACATTTATGCTGGCACTCTTATCAGTATTAGATGGCAGAGAGGGCGCCTCGAATAAGCCAAAGGACATAAACACTGAGGCACCCTTAAACGTTGAATTCGGCGATGCCTTCATCGTCCTCATTTACAATTCGAGGATATCCGAAGTAACGGCCACTGATCTTATGCTTTACCCGCAAAGGAAACAAACAAAGCCACAGACCGAATGTCGACGTAGTGGGAAGAACGCTGGCGATTAGCGTGCGACCTCATCGTCACGCATCCCAAAAACGTGCATCGTCCCGCGGCCGTTCATGATCTCAATCGCAATTTACGATGTTCCAAGCCTTTTGCTCACGACCATCTGCGGATAACCAACAATAACGACCCCCAAAATGGCAAGCGGTAAAAACAGGGGTTGTAACACGGCAAAAACAACCAAGGAGAGAACGTTCATAAAGAATCCCGATAGTATACGGAGCTTCTCAACATGAATACCTGCTTCTTTAAGCTACTTTCTAACACGAAAGCAAACAGCGATTTTGGCTAAGGCAACGGCATTTAAATAGCCGTCACCCTTTTGCATGGTTCAGTCATCAAAACCTAAAAAAGAAGCAGCTTCGTCAACGCTTTTCCGCACGGAAACTACCGCATTGGCTGGGAAAACCTCGTCGGGCCAGCCCAGAGCAACGGCTTTCATAATCACTTGGTCATCTGCAATTTGCGCATGCTCGCGCACCACTGGCGACTGCATAATGCCCTGACTATTAATCACCGCGCCCAATCCACGGGACCACGCCGCATTGACCAGTGCTGTGGTCACCGCGCCACAATCAAAAGCCGTGTCATCACTGCCTGCCAAGACCGCGTCATAAGTAATAATCACACAAACCGGGGCATCAAACTGACGGAAGCCTCGCAGCACCCAATCTTGACGTTTTTCTTTATCTTCACGCGCAATATCCATGGCAGCAAACAACTGCTTGGCCACCCCAACTTGACGGTCGCGATGCTGGCCCGCAAAGGCCTCTCCGATGCGGAACTCACGGGAGTGCGGCACACCGGCGAGATTACGTTCCGTATTACCGGCGCGAATAAGATTTAAAGGTTCGCCGGAGACGATCGTGAAATTCCACGGCTGCGTGTTCATCGACGATGGCGAACGCATAGCCAGTGCTAACACTTCTTCAATCAATGCTTTGGGTACTGGGTCGGGTTTATACCCACGGATACTGCGGCGTCCAAGAACGACATCATCAAATTGCACTGCTTTTCTCCTTATTCAAATAAAACGGTAGTCTACAGGAATAGCTGAGGCGCAAAAGTGTGTTTTTTCTTTTTTTATCCCTTGCACCTTCGATAAACATCGCTAGTACGTGATTTACATTTAAAAAAACACCCACCTAAGTAGGCCGGGACCGAACAAACCAACGCCAACAATCCTACAAAGCGGTATATTTTTTGCGAGGGACACTTAGAAATTCCACGGCGAGCACCTCAGCGGTCAGGTTTTATCGCCTCGAGTGTGAGAACTCTGAAAAGCTTACATTAGCCGGGCAATGTAAGTCCGGGATTGCGTTTTAGCAGGATATCACGACCAATATTTTCAACCTGCTCACAACTTTTGCCCGCCTTGATCCATCGCTGATACAACCCCTTGGCAATGATACTCAGGCCGCCCGTATATAACGCGGCACCGCCTTCAATCAACGACCCCCCGGGGTTTACCTCAGGCTTAGGAGATTCCAGTGTACCGCCAACGCGGATGAAAGGCGTCAACAGGTCGCTGGCCGATATTCCAATCCCCTTGCGTGGCTCCGTCACTATGCCAAGCGCCAATACTTCAGTTTTTAAATTAATGGTACCAACGCTGGTAACGTCCAGCTTTTCTGTTTTGATCAATATGGCAGGCGCCGTTTTCAAAATACCGTCAGTTGCTTCAAACAAATACGCTTCGCAATCAACTTTCATGTAGGGATCCTTTTTGGAAAAGGGGTTGATCATAGCGCCAATTTCCGTAAAGGCATCTCCAAACAGGCTGCCATATTTAATGTTTTCGACTTTCTTCTTACCACCTCGAAGCCACACGTATCCATTTAATGTACTGGCGATTTCGCGCGTATTTGTACCGGTGCCTTTAACGTCTACATCAAGATCATAACCACTATTGCCAAGCAAAAATTCTTCCTTTTTCTCGGCGCCTGGAAAATAAAAATTACTGGCACGAAGTTGCGACTCCAGGACATATGAGTCTCCCTCCGGCTTGTAGCTTAGTGACGAATCTATGTTGCCTAACATTGTTGTTGCAACCAAGCTCGGTACGGTCAATATGCCATTTATTAGATTGGCCTGTAAGTAAACGTCTTTTAGTTCGTTCTCTTTAATCGCAAGCCGGCCTATCGCCATCTTCAGATCTGCATTGTAATTCTCGAGAATATCTGTAGGGATAGTCGTATCAGGAATAATCCTGCCATCGCCTTTTACTTTATCGTTCAGCACAGAACTGAGCGATTCATTCTGTTCTTTGGTTAATATGGCACCGAGTTCAAAGTTATCTGATTTTATATCCACCATAATTTGACTAACGTCATCAACAATAACTGACAATTTACCGCTGATATCATTAGGGCCGAGGATAATTTTCAGGTTGTTGAGCTGCATAGTATTTTCAGATGATTCAATAATTCCTTTGATTTCGAACGGTATGTCGACTACATCCCAGCCTTCAATACTACCAAAAACATTTAAATGATCTCCTCTAATATCGAACACAAGTTGCTGGGGGCTATCCACCGACGCAAGGTCTATAACCCCTCGCATATCTAATTTAGCATCACCGAGCTCGCCGACAAATTTATCGAGAGACATTTTCTTTCCGTTTACTTCACCTTTAGCTGCAATTTGATAGGCAACCGACGCAGGCTCATAAGTAGAAAACTTTATCAGTTCCTCGGCTAGACTCTCCCCTGTAGCTAGCAGATCAAACCGAATATTATCAAAAATCTCATCGCCATCCGACAGAATCGTTTCGACGTTTCCACTCCATTTTGCCTTTTTGACATGGACGCTAAAATCTATTGCTGAGAATTTTTTCCCCTTCAGTTTGAACACCGATTTTATTTTAAACGGTTCATTTATCCCCTGTTCAGTTGCGAAACCCTGCAGCCATTCGTCTAGGTTATCGCCCGCTGCGTCAATTTGCAGACTGATGTCGGTTTCTTTACCGCCGATGACCACAGCTGAATTAGTTTTTATCTTTACTGATCCAACGGTGCCATTATTATTGGCCACAAGCATTCCATCAGGGCTCAGTTCAAGATCTCCCCGCAGATCAAATTTTTCCGATGGGCCGAAAGGTACGGGAAAGTAATAATTCATCAGTCCCCGAAAGCTCGGTCCACTGCTTCGAATATTAATCTTTATCGGTTTTACTGTATTTTCCGCGGGAATCAAACCGCTAGCCCTTATCTCATTATTTCCAATTTTGACCGTAAGATCTTTCAGCTGCATACCCGTTTTTTGAAACTCAATTGAACCTTCCGCCTTTAGCGGATCACTTTTTGCTAAGGTAATGCCGAACAGATCCACCAACATATCCATGCTTGGGGACGTCAGAGAGTAATCAATCGTAGAATCGATATAGTCTGTATTTTCAGACAGTCGCCCAAAAAAACTGCCCTTAACCAAGCCCACAATAAGTTCTCCCTTTAAAGTATCAGGGATGCCCGAACCGTTACCCCGCATTGTCAGCTCAGCAGCAAACGGCGATAATGGCAAGACTAACGCATTAGTTAAGCCCTGAAAACGCTGTATATTTCCGCCGCGTAACTGCAGATTAATATCAGCATCAATCAGCGTTGGCAGTTGAGGTAGCAGGGCGTCACCTGTAATTTCGGCATCAGCCGATTCCATAAAAAAGTTAGTAACATGCAAGCCATCGGTTACTGAATCTACTTCGAAACCTAGTTCATAGGGTATTTTAGGAACGCCGTCGACCCCTATGATCTCCGCTATAGCAGCAGCGTTTAACCCTTTAAGATAAAAGCCCGCATGCAGGTCTGTTAGCAGAGAAATCTCGGGAGCCTTTAGATCACCGGCAACCGAAAGATCACCAACGCTGCCATCCAGGTGGCCATTGAGTTGGCCATTTTGGTTGTCGAGTTTAGCTTTCAGGGCAACCGGACCGGTAGTCACTATTGGCAAATTAAATGCCTCTAACGTGTCAGCGATTTCTTTCCCCTGCCAATCAATGTCAAAATTTGCGCCTGAAAGATTTCGCAGGTCATCTACATCGGCCTTGACGTTAAGCGCCGAAAACTCGCTTTCCAGTGTTAGATCCATGCTGACCTCACCAGCAAGCACAAGCTCAGAGAATCGCCCCATATTACCGTCCAAAGTAAATGGTCTATTATTCGTCAAGGCCTTTGAACGTATAACAATATTGTTATCTTGATCCAGTTCTTGCTTCGCGCTGATTACTTTAATCAGCAAGGGGCTGGTGAGGATCGGAGCCTTGAAAGCCAATTCTACGCTGTTTAAATTTGTAATACCCAGCAGCAGCGGCAGAGGATGAGCCGACGGATCACCGTCATCGGTATCGGTATCGGTATCGGTATCAAAGAGCATCCAATTCATCCGACCATCATCATCCCATTCAAATTCTAGGTGGGCATTTTCTACATTTACATGGGAAATAATCACTGGGGGGGAAAAGAGACTGGCGAGATTTATTTGCAGATCAATCGAGTTAATTTCGAGCATATTTTCAGCACTGCCCCAGCTCGCATTCGCCCAAGTGACATATTTAGCATGTATCAGCAGCTCTTTGCCCAGTTGAAAGTCAAAGTCACCGGCAATTTGAAACTGTCGTTCCGTTATTGAAGTAAGCAAGTGTTCAAGGATAGGACGCAACTGATTGGGCTTTAGCGCAAGATAACTGAACCCACCGATGACAATAAGCGCCGATACAACAAGCGTAACGGTAAGGGTTCGCAGTACGTGAAATGTCGCCCCTCGGTCCTTCTTAGGGGGCTGACTATTGGAGTTGGCTCGTGTCATTGCAGCTGATGTTTTGAGGTTTTCTGACGGGCGGAAACCGACAGCGTTAATAATTCAGTAAACCATGAAATCTAGTCTTTGTCTGCTACTGATGAGTTCACCAAATGCCCATACAACCAAAGCCTAGACCCAAACGCTTAATCCCTAGCCGCGGCGTGATGCGAACTACCGCGTGATGCGGTAGAAAGACCTCACATTATTAGTCAACTATGAACATCGGCAGTAACAGACCGTAAAGGTCAGTGATTATACGGGTTTTGTAAAATCATCGAATTGTCCAAGACTTGCTGATAGCGATTATACAGGCGCACCTGCTCGTTATATTGTGTGGCTATAAAATTAAGCTGATCTACACCATTATTATAAAGCTGATTGATTATCTCGGCATTCTCGGGAGTCGCTTGGTTTGCTGCCTTGTCAAGACACTCAAGAGATCCCTCAATCGAAACAACGAATTCACTCACTTGTTGATGCATCGCAGACATCGCGCTTTTGTTGGCATTACTACCATCGACGATGACCGGTAAATCGGGATAACCGCAGGCACTCAACTGCTGTTTGTCTAAACTCGTCTCCTGCGCACTGAGTGAAGAGCATGCAAAAATACTGAAAGAAATAAATAGCCATGACAGGCTGAAAGAACGGACTCGGATTAACATTGGGGATTCGCCTCTAGTGGTTACTTACTGAACACAGTTTAATCAAAAAAGACGAGATTAAGCAAATATCACGCTGAACATCATCCATCATTGTTTCTATCTCACTGCCAACACAGAGAAATCGGCACCGTACCAGCAACGCTACGCAAAATAATCTGAAAATTTATCCAGTATCATTGATTCGCTAATCTGCCACAGCTGTCTTGCTGCCTCGCTGTCTACCGCGTAGGCAATGACGCCCTTAGGATAGTCGGGACGAGACACGACCACTTCGGCGAAATCGCAATCTTCAAGATAGACACCTCCCTTAGCGGTTAACTCAGATGCAGTAGCAGCCCAAGTAGACGTTGACGCACCTTGCTCAACTGTTTTAAAACGCTCATTAATGTTGCCTTCAGCATCAACCCATCCGCGAGCTTCTATATCTTTTTGTTCCATGTGACGTTGTAACGATGTCATGATACCACCCGGATGTACGGCAAAAGCATCAACGCCCTTCGATCCGTAAAGCTGTTGAAGCGCTACCGCCGTTAAACTGTTGGCGGTTTTTGCCTGGCCATAGCTAGACCATGCATCATATTTTCGTTGGCTAAAATTGATATCATCAAAAATAACCGGACTAATCATATGACCGGTAGAGCTTAAGCAAACCACTCGAGCACTTTCAGCATTTAATAAAAGTGGCAGCAATAAGCGGCTCAGAGCGTAGTGACCTATATGATTGGTGCCAAACTGAAGTTCAAAGCCATCGGTTGTTGTCTCAAATGGACAGGCCATTACACCGGCATTATTAACGAGTATTTCAAGAGACGCATGGCTGGCGCAATAACTTTCAACAAAGCCCTTAACACTTTGCAAAGAACCTAAATCGAGCGACATCGCATAAACAACTCCCAATAAGCCTTTGCTATTGAGTTCATCAGCGGTTCTTTCTGCCCGCGACAAGTCGCGACCGGCAATCGTGACATTAGCTCCAGCAGTCGCCAGTGCAACCACTGTTTCGATACCGATACCAGAATAGCCCCCCGTTACGATGGCGTTTTTATTACTGAGATTGATTCCACTAACGACGTCAAGCGCCGTAGAGCGGTAACCGAAATTTGATGTTGCCATGATGCGTCCTTTTTGACGGTGATTAGGTCGTGCTAAAAACGTGTAATGATGTCAAGCGCCACCCGAACACGTCAGCACTTCTCCTGTAATAAAATCAGATTCAGGAATACAAAACAAATAAATTGCCCTGCTCCATCTTCTGGCTGGCCTAAACGACCCAGAGGGGCCATTTGCGTAACAGACTGAACCATAGCTTCGCTCAATCCAACTTTCAGGTCTTTGTCATCAACACGAATTGAAGTTTTTCAGTATAAGGCTGAGTTAGCCGCGTATCAATATGGCCGAAGGCAACACAGTTAACGGTAACATGATATCGCCCCCATTCTTTTGCCAGAGTTTTGGTTAAACCGATCACAGCCGCCTGACCAGAAGAGTACGCTACTTGTGTAGCGCTACCGTGTTCCTTTTCAGCGGGCCTTGTTAGACAGTTTTCAAGGGTTCGGTACCGGTAAAGCCTATTTATCCAATTTCTTACACAATGGATAGATGAAGAGCAACTGACTTACTGGCGACAATGGACAGCATTTTTAAACAAAAAACCTGCTATTTTGCGCAGCATAAAATAGCCCTGATATCCCTGTAGTAAATATTATCGCTGCGAATGCTCTAGGGCATTGCACGCAATACCGTGTCGCTCAACTGACCATACAATGTATATTCGGTATGGTAAATATCATCGACCTGCTCGTGGGCCTGATTCCATAAATCTGCGTTCGTTGGTTGTGCGGCAATCGATTGCATCGTCGGCGACAAAGCATTCCATTGGTCCGCCGCCAAATGGGCCAGTTTAACCGAATCTGCACTGACCAAATCTGGGCGTTGCTCTCGCGCCCACACCATAAACACCGCGTAGTGATTGCGGAAAAAACCTCCGCCGGTACCAAATTTAACGATAGCATTATCGACATATCGAGCATGAGAAGCGGCATTCTCTCTTTCAGGCCAAAGTTTTATCTGCTGTTGAAATGTCTGAAAACCCTTAAGTCCAGCTTCACAAATCGTATTCTTTCCTGACATTTCGGCCATTAGCTCACGCTGCGACTTATCGATCCCTAACATTCGCTCAACTGTTATTTTTAACGAGATACCGCAGGCTTCCGGTAGACTGTTGCGCATTGTTCCGGAGGAAAATTTGCCCCAACGATTGTAGGTGCTGATCGCGTCTGAGGGATTACGACTTCGGCGCAACGCTCCCATAGAACAGGTTTCAGCATGGGCATTAATGCGATCGGCAATGTAGACTTCTTGTTTTTTGTCGTCAAAACCCAAAAGGATGAAGCGATGGCCGGGGAAATGAACTTTATACTCCCGGTAGTCGAGGTAGAGAATATCGCCCGATAGCATCGTTGGGCGCCCCTGCAAAACTTCCTGTTTTACTTCCTCCCACGCAAGATCGTTGTCCGGCTGGATTTTTTCTTCATAGTCCAAGCCCATAGTTACAGCGTAATCAGCCTCCATTGAGGAGCCTCGACCAAATAACATGAACGGCGGATCAGCATCTTCATAAGTAAAAAACACAGTATCCAATCCAGCGCCAAGACCGAACACAACGCCCTCGTCCAAGTCCAAACCGCAGTAGTGATAGATAAGATTTCTCATCGAGCCACTACCACAGTGGCCCGCTGGAACAATTCGGAAATCTTCAATCATTGCACGCATAATTCACAATCCGGTATTTGCAGAGGTTACGGCTAACATTTCAGTAAATTAACAATATGCCTTACACTAACATAAATCATCTTAACCACGAACGGTGCAGTCAACGATTGCACCCAGCGGAGATTCGCCATGCCCACAATCAACCGTCGACGTTTTCTGCAATTCGGAGCTGCGACTGCTGTTGTTGCGTCTGCGACAGCCTGTTCCAGTGATGGTCCTCAGGCTACTATTGACAAGCAATTGCCGGTAGGGCCGTATGGTGCGGACGCCACCGCCGAGAGCGTAACCAAAGACATGGACCTGAGTGGAAAAACCGCCGTCGTTACTGGGTGCAATTCAGGTATTGGATACGAAACGATGCGGGTGTTAGCTCTGCGTGGCGCGCATGTCATTGGAACGGGTCGAACATTAGAAAAAGCTCAGATAGCCTGCGCTAGCGTCGAGGGAATAACGACACCTGTTGCCTTAGAATTGTCTGACTTCCAGTCCGCCGTTGATTGTGCCAACCGTATTAAGGCAATGAATACACCGATCGATATAGTTATATGTAATGCTGGCATTAATACCTTTGGCGAACTAGAACTTATCGATGGCATCGAAAGAATATTTAGGGTTAATCATTTGGGACACTTTGTCCTGATCAATAATTTGTTACCCGCACTAGCCAGCGCCAATGCGGGACGGATTGTTCATGTGGGTAGTGTTTCTGGCTATGTCCAAGCACCCGCTGTCGGTATTGACTTTGACAACCTACGGGGAGAAAAAATATTTGATGCCGGAGAAGCCTATGGACGCTCAAAACTAGCCAACGCATTATTTTCATTGCAGCTGTCTAAGAACTTGGCGGATACCACCACCACGTCGAATGTTATCCATCCTGGCCTAGTACTGACCAATATAGCTCGCACTGCACCTGCTTTTTTGCGCAAAGGGTTTGAATGGGTAGGCCCACTGTTTGCAAAAACGCCAGCACAGGGAGCAGCAACGCAAGTTTATGTAGCTACCCACCCTAGTCTGGAAGGCATCAGCGGGGCTTATTTTGAAGATTGTAATCCGGTCACTATTTCCGGTGACCATCACATGTTTGACGAGGCCATGGCCGATAAACTCTGGAGCGTCTCTATGGAGATGACCCGAGGGTTTATTTGATCGCAGGCTACACGTTTCAGTAACTGCCATCTCAGACGATTATTCAACCTTGGACAGTCCGGGCTTATTCAACGCTACCCGGTACTGTTCGGACAAATATTCTTTGCCCGGACGACTGAGTACCGTATCAAGATGATACCAACTATTGGTTACACTGCTGCGATTGATATCTAGTACCATATAGCCCCGCTGAAAAAGATCGACGTATTTGATATGAGGGTGGGAAGCGACCAAATCTCTGGCGGTCTGTTCTGCTTTTTCCTGCGGCGATATTGGAGAGGGTGAACTGACAGCAGGAGTGACAAACTCTACCGCCAAAGCTCCTTCTCCAGTCTCGGGATTATAACTATTCGGATCAAAAGGGTTTTCAGCCACGTCATTAGCCCAAGACGAATGCACGTCGCCGGTTAATACGACATTATTGGTGATTTTTTCGTCTTTTAGTTGCTTCAAAAACCGCTGGCGTGCTGCCGGATAGCCGTCCCAAGCATCGGTATTAATGACCTCCCCATCGCTACCGACGACCGGTGCGATTACCATTTGTTGCCCGAATACCCGCCATAGCGTTTGATGTTGTTTTGACGCGGATAACTCACCCGCCAACCAATATTCTTGTTGCGTTCCCAATAGACTGCGCTCCGCACTGGTCAGATCATCTTTATGCGCCTTGTCAATTTGTTCATCCCTGCCAATGACTCTGGTATCCAACATAATCAGATCAAATAGATCTCCCGCATGGAAACTTCGATAAATCCGTTGCTGCCGATCACTGACACTGTCTCTAATCGGCATCCATTCAAAGTAAGCTTTCGTGGCAACAGCGCGCCGATTCTCCCAAGAACCCTCCGACTCACTATGATTTTCCGCCCCTTTTATCCAGGCATTATTGGCAAACTCGTGATCATCCCACACTAAAATAAACGGGTGACGCGCATGAACTGCCTGCAAGTCTTGGTCCTCTCGATAACAAGCGTAGCGCTGACGATAATCGTCTAAAACAATACATTCTTTATTTGGCTTTGGCACCCGGCCCAGGGGTGCACCGTCGCCGTATTCCCCATTGGCATACTCATAAATATAGTCACCTAAATGTAACACGACATCCACATCGTCCCGGTTGGCGAGATGATAGTAGACGTTGAAATATCCCGCAGGAAAATTGGAACAAGAGACAGCCGCCATGACAAATTTTTCTGGTTTGCCGTCAGGCAGCGTTCGAGTGCGACCTACTGCAGATGAGCGATTGTTGCAAAAAAAACGGTAGTAATAGCTGCTGCCACTTTGCAGTCCGGTGACATCTACTTTAACGGTATAGTCACGACTCGCGTTTGTCAGCATTGTTCCGGATGCCATTAGCTGTTCAAAACCTTCATCCTTTGCGAGCTCCCAGCTCACTTCAACCGAGGTCTCCTCAGTCGTCAATCGAGTCCAAATAATGACCCTGTCCTGCAAAGGGTCGCCACTGGCAACCCCATGGGAAAAGTGACTAATCGACGTACTTCTGATCGATTCAGTGCTACAACCGCCCAAGGCAGGGGCAACGACACTAGCACCTAGAGCACCACCAATAAATTTTCGACGAGAGACGCCCATAACATTACCTTTTTAATATAAACGCAGATAAACAATACCGATTTGCACTATAACATTGTAAAAAACACGGCATACACTTACCCCATCATAGCGATTTTTCGATTACAGAGCACTTGCCACCCCATTCGTCCAGAACTACCCTTATCTCTGTAATCACTCCAACCATCGCCGATGGACTAATCGATAGATCAAGAGTTCCTTAATAAGTAAAGTCGTACATTCACTGGAGCGTATGTATAAATATTCTGGTACAGTGGAGGTTCGTTAATATTTTTGTGAGTAGTTATTTTTTCTACTCCATTATCAACTCATACCTATCGGTGGATAGTCGACAATTGAGAGGCTAATTTTGTGGCAAACCGCGCAAACTCTATGTTTAGTGACCGTCGCGACAGCCGTCGCGGACGCCGCAAAAACAACCTACCCACCCCCGCCGGAATTGACCGCAGGGTAGACAGTCGCAGAACCGGGCAATTCCACTCTGGGGATTGGTGGCTGAAGGTTGACTATGCCGACGAGTTTGTCAGTGAAAAAACATTTGCCGAAGAATTAAAACAGATAAAAGCGGGAAAGAAATCACTGTCGCGGCGACAGAAGCACCCCCAGACTGAAACGCAGAAGTAGAGTCGTAGCCAAACAAACGCCTTAAGAAAGCCCTTCGAAAAAAGCTTTAGAATCCACTGAGAAACGCTGCAGAAACAACTCGTGAACGCTACTATCGATTCAATTCGAGAAAAAACATCGTACGGCTATGTATCATTTCTCGATAAGTTTGAATCATTGAATAATCTGCAGGCAACACATCCGATCGCAATAGCTTTAGCCGCTTTTCCAATTCGACCAATTCCTGCAGCAGCTTTTTCTTGACCCAGTATGTGTTCTGTAAAGGAACACCATTTGCCGTTTCACGCTTGGCTCCTGGGCGATGAAGATCTAACGATGCTATTCCTCTACTCATAACCTTACCCTCAGCACGTCTATCGATTCATTGATATTACTGTCAAAGCTCTACTAACTAATCCAATATTTTCTTCCAGTTTGTTCCTGTTCGCGCCAGCCCATAAAAATTAGGACTCATGATCGATAATTGTTGATTGTATCGCAGCGGGTTAAATTTCAAATCCACCAATGACCCTCCCGCAGCCTCCAGAACGGCTTGCCCCGCTGCGGTATCCCACTCACAACAGGGTGAAAAACGAGGGTATATATCACCCCGCCCTTCTGCCAAATAACAAAATTTTAACGCGCTACCTGCCGGCAATCGCTCAATATCACCAAAATGCTCCGCTAAGCGAAGGATGCACCGCTCTAGCTTTTCACCTTGATAGCGGCTGCTGCTCAGCACAGTAAGAGAGGCAGATTGCCCAGCAGTACTTACTCGCAACGAGGTTTGACGATTATTTTCGGCCTTAACAGCAAATGCCTGCTCTGGAATACCAATATAGGCAATTTTTTCCAGTGGTAGATAGACGATCCCCAACGTTGCCACACCCTGCTCGATCAACGCCACATTAATAGTAAATTCACCCGTGCGCTCGACAAACTCTCGAGTACCGTCCATCGGATCTACTAGCCAATACCTGCTCCAGCTTTTACGCAACTCAAAATCAGGAAGTTCCTGCTCCTCCGACAGCACCGGCCAACCGGGGGTCATCACCTGTAACCCCGACACAATAATATCGTGTGCGCGCCTGTCAGCCGCTGTCAGCGGGGAGTCATCACTCTTGTACTCAACAGAAACCGGTTGAGTCGCATTATAAATCGCAACAATTGCTACACCGGCTTCAGCACACAGTGCCGTCAGCTTTTCTGCCAACACCCGTTTATCCATAAAAACACCACCACTGCATCATACTTACAGACCCTGCAACCACTATACGCCAATAAATAGAGCAGCTACTACCCATAAGATGCTTAACAACTGCCGGCTTGCCCTGCATAATCACAGCTCAATTCATTGGTGAAAGACATTCATGGTTAACTGGGACGACATAGAGACTGTATTACTCGATATGGACGGCACGCTGCTGGATCTTAACTTTGACAATCATTTCTGGCAGCACCATTTGCCCATGCGCTATGCTCATATTCATCAAAAAGACGAACAGTCTAGCCGCGAACATATCCAAAAACTCACGCAGCAAAGTCATGGAACGCTAGATTGGTATTGCCTAGACTATTGGACACAAAAATTAAACCTAGATATTCCCTTACTGAAGCGGGAAATCCAGCATATGATTTCAATTAGGCCCCATGTTGTTGAATTTCTGAAGCAACTAAAAAATAGCGGCAAACACGTCATTCTTGTTACTAACGCCCACCGTCAAAGTCTCGACATTAAAATGGCCACTACAGGCATTGCACCATTGTTTGATGAGATTGTCGTTTCGCATGATTTTCGAACGGCCAAAGAACAACCCGAATTTTGGCGACAGATGCAGGTCTCTCATCCCTTCGATCCAAACAAAACGCTGCTGATAGATGATACAGCAAGTGTACTTCGATCAGCTCAAGGGTTCGGGATTCGTTACCTGTTGACACTGTTACAACCCGATAGCCGCAAGCCGATACGTGGCCTGACCGAGTTTCCGGGCATCCTGCACTTTGATGAAATTATGCCCGCAAGTGCAAAATCATCGGACATCCCCGTACCAAGCCAACAGCATGACTAATGGAAAAGCATGAATAGTCCTAGCCACCCCTTTCCCACCGCAAAGGTCCGACTGGACAAATGGCTGTGGGCAGCTCGATTTTTTAAGACCCGCAGTCTGGCAAAGCAAGCCATTGAAGGCGGGAAAGTTCACTACAATGGTACTCGCAGTAAAGTCAGCAAGGAAACAGAGGTCGGTGCAAAGCTGACGATTCGTATCGGCCTAGATGAAGTTGAAGTTGAAGTTATTGCGCTATCGGACCAACGCCGCGGCGCGCCGGTGGCAAACTTACTCTACGCTGAAACGAGCGACAGTATACGGAAACGGGAAATTGAGGCCCAGCAGCGTAAAGTCATGCGAGGGCTTGATATCGGCCGCCGCGAAAGACCCAATAAAAAACAGCGTCGGCAAATTCACCAGTTCAAACAAGATAGCGACAAAAGCTAATGCCCGCTCTATTTTTGCCCTATTGATATTACCAACCACTGACATTTTTTGTGCAGCAACTTCGCAATGCTCATCAAATCCCGTGTTTTAGTGTCGGAAAATCTTACACTCACCTTTAGCACTCATCATCAGAAGATTTAACTCACTGTCTTTATTAATATTTTCAAATGAGGCGTAGTTTTTGCGCATAAAATCTTGTTGCTGGTTCTCAATCATCTTTTATACGCTGTGCCGGTAATACACAGGCCTGCGGCTGCTCGGAAAAGTTTCAATACCGATAAACGACAGTGTATTTAACACCGACACACGTGCAAAAACCAACCGCCGACAAAATGATCTGATATGACCCGACGATGAGGAGCGACGCAAAGGTCGTGATAGACGCCTATTGTCATATTACTAGCACGGACTTTTTTTGCAGAAGGTCGGTCCTGAAAAAATTCTGATGATGAAGCTCGCTACTGATGGGCCACCTCTTTATAATCCATACTATGAATGATCAACTACAACGTTTTGTTTTCGACGGTACCGATATTCGCGGGGAGCTGGTTCGTCTCGACCAGAGCTACCAGGACACTTTGGCGGCACATCAGTATCCTGAAGTGGTTGCTCGCTTACTGGGAGAGCTACTTTCTGCAGTGGTGTTGCTCAGTGCGACGCTTAAGTTTGAGGGCACGCTGGTTCTGCAGGCCCGAAGCCAAGGCCAAATACCTATCATTATGGCCGAGGCAACATCGGACCATAAAATCCGTGCAATCGCCCGCGAGGCCGACGACGCTAACAGCAGCGACTTCCAAACTCTCCTAACCGACGGCCAACTCAGTATTACTATTGATCCCCGACATGGAAAACGCTATCAAGGCATCGTGTCACTGGACGGGGATAACCTGTCCCAGTGTATTGAAAACTATTTTAAGCAGAGCGAACAGCTCTCTACCAGAGTGTGGCTTGCAAGCGACGGTAAGACGGCCTCAGGAATGCTGCTGCAAGAATTACCCGCGAGTGACGATATAACTCACGAACAACGAATAATAAGTTGGGAGCACGCAACCAAACTTGCGGAGACAATAACCGCCAACGAGATACAGTCACTATCTTTTGAACGCATCCTGTTTCGGCTTTTCCACCAAGAGCAAGTCCGGCTATTCGAACCAGACACTCTCTCTTTTCAATGTAGCTGTTCACAAACCAGAACACTGGACGCATTGCGCACATTAGGCCAACAGGAACTGAACAATATTATCGAAGAACTTGGCTCAATCGACATTAACTGCGAATTTTGTCACCAACATTACCAATTTGACGGCGACGATGTTGGCAATCTGTTCGACCACAAGCTGCACTAACGGCAGCCCTCAATTTTTAGCTGCGCCGATCTGTAGTATTACTACTTTTACCTTGATCTCATAATCACTGGGAAATCTTCGAGTCCCGGGCCAACACTGGCGATGTAAAAGGCCTTCAGCCCGCAAAACCCCTGATCCAGAGCCACCTTTTCTGTAGTTTTATTACGTAAAAAGTCCCGCAAAAAGCCATTGATAAGGTTCGCTTAAGACCTTTTTGTTTGCCATAATGGCGGCCCTGAAAAGACAGGCTGCGGCACTGCATCGATGCGGCTACTGTTGAAAAAAACGAGCGCACATCGTCACCAGCACAGACAAAGAGAACCCGTATGACCATTCATAGTAATTTATCCGCGGCAACGCTAATCGAACAAGCACTGATCCGTGGCGAAGGACAGCTGACCGATGCCGGCGCCCTTTATGTTACCACTGGCAAGCGGACCGGCCGATCACCGGCTGATCGATTCATTGTCAAAGAGCCGTCTACTGCAGATAGTATTGACTGGGGTTCGGTAAATCGTCCTTTCGAGGCCGTAAAATTCGACGCTCTCTGGAATCGTGTAGAGGACTATCTCTCTCAAAAGGATCGATTCGCTTCGACGCTACATGTAGGAGCTCATGAAGAGCACTATATTCCTGTCAACGTTCATACTGAAACAGCTTGGCAAGGCCTCTTTGGTCACAATATGTTTGTCCGACCTGAGAAATACAACCCAAAGTCAAAAGAAGAGTGGACGATTCTGAATGTTGCCAGTTTTGAGTGCGATCCGGAACGCGACGGCACCAACTCAGAAGGCGTAGTTATTCTTAATTTTGCACAACGCAAAGTGTTGCTGGCGGGTATGCGTTACGCCGGTGAGATGAAAAAAGCGATGTTTTCCGTACAAAACTTCTTGTTACCTGAGAAAGATGTGATGCCCATGCATTGCTCATCGAATGTCGATGAAGCAGGTAACACAACGTTGTTCTTTGGCTTGTCCGGCACCGGCAAGACCACATTGTCTGCCGATCCAGCTTGCTTTCTCATCGGCGATGACGAGCACGGCTGGTCAAAAGGCGCGGTCTTCAATATTGAAGGTGGTTGCTACGCAAAGACCATTAATCTTAGTCAAAAAAATGAACCCATCATCTGGGATGCTATTCGCTTCGGAGCCATCGTTGAAAACGTTGTTCTGGATGAAAATCGCACACCTGACTACGACGACCTTTCTCTCAGTGAAAACGGTCGCTGCTCTTACCCTCTGGAGCATGTTGATAAACGCATCATTGAGAATGCTGCGGGGGAACCGAAGACTGTCATATTCCTAACCTGTGATGTGTCGGGTGTTATTCCACCAGTATCAATACTCTCTAAAGAGGCGGCGGCGTTCCACTTTTTATCAGGTTACACAGCACGAGTAGGATCTACGGAAATGGGTGCAGCAGCGGGCATTCACCCAACCTTCTCTACCTGCTTCGGTGCCCCCTTTATGCCCCGTCCCGCCCGTGAGTATGCGGAACTGCTGATGAAGCGTATCGAAGACTTCGATTCTCAGGTCTACCTGGTTAACACTGGTTGGACCGGGGGGTCTGGTGGCGAAGGCGGTCAAGGGTCTCGTTTCCCGATTCCCGTCACTCGCGCAGTCATTTCCGCTGCTCAAAATGGCGTATTACTAACGACTGAAACTGAGCACTTAGATGCACTAAATCTGGATGTTCCCTTATCCATACCCGGTGTTGACGACAAATACATCAATCCGCGTAAAGCCTGGGGCGATGATGCGGGTTACGATGCACAGGCATCCAAACTAGCGAATATGTTTGTCGAAAACATCAAAAATTTTGATGTCTCTGAAGCAATAGTAGCTGCAGGCCCGAGGGCCTCCTAAGCTAAGCTTAATTTTCTACATAAACAAAGGGAGTCGTTCACAAGACTTCCATTGTTTGTCTATACTATCCTCAATATTTTATGATCCTGAACAATAAAGAGCAGCAACTTGGCCAGTAGAACTCACACACTTAGGATGAATTGTGATCAATTTACCATAGGGATGAGGGTTATGGAGCTCGACCGTCCCTGGCTAGAATCTCCGTTTACCGTTCATGGGTGTCTCATCACTCATGTAGAACAGATTGAGAAACCTAAGCGCAGCAGTGACTGCGTTTACGTTGCCGCCAGCAAAAAACAATCTATTGATACCGCTGGCAGCAACCTGAAACGACAATCCTACACCGACACCAAATCATTCCAACAGGCAATGCCTCAGGCAAAAAGTGCTCATCGGGAAGCCAAAAGTGTAGCAAAGGGTTTTTTCAAAAACATTCGCCTTGGTCAAACTTTTGAAACCTCGGTAGCAAAGAAAGCCATCAAGCAACGCGTCAACTCTGTTATTACTAATCAAAATGAGATGTTGTGGCTAGGCTTATTAAAAGATGTTGATAAATAATCCGCCCGGCATAGCCTTAAAGTGGGGCTGCTCTCAATTATTCTTGGCCGCGCCGAAGGCTTGGCGCCAGATAAATTCGAGACTTTAGGCTTGTCCGGCATGTTGCATGACATGGGAACAGGCGTGGCCAACTAATAGTTGTAAGCCCCCTGTCGAGTAAAAAATACTGGCTTAAAGGCCCGTAAATTCAATCGAATTTTTGCGCAATAGCGCCACAGAATTAAATTCTACGCCCCATCAAAACGTAAGATACCTACCTATGAGCAACACAATACGGCAAATTACCAACGTAATTTCAACAGAACTGCAGGTTGATCAGAAACAAGTCGATGCTGCCATCAAATTATTAGACGAGGGCGCCACAGTTCCATTTATTTCTCGCTATCGAAAAGAAGTGACTGGCGGACTAGATGACTCGCAAATGAGAACACTTGAAGATAGACTCCGCTATTTGAGGGAACTTGAAGACCGCAGGGAGAGCATTCTAAAAAGTATTACCGAACAGGAAAAACTAACACCCGAGCTGGAAGCCGATATCCGCGCGGCTGAAACGAAAAATCGACTTGAAGATTTATACTTACCCTATAAACAAAAGCGTCGCACTAAAGGCCAGATCGCCAAAGAAGCTGGACTTCAGCCGCTAGCTGACGCTCTGTTTGGCGATCGATCCCTAGACCCCGAGCAACTGGCAACAAACTTTATTGACCCGGAAAAGGGCATCAGTGATGTTAAATCTGCACTTGATGGCGCCAAGTATATTCTCATGGAACATTTCAGTGAAGACGCCAACCTGTTGGCAAAGCTTCGTGACTTCCTATGGACTGAAGGAAATTTATCGTCCCGGATTAACGCAGATAAAGCGCAACAGGGCGAAAAGTTCGGCGACTACTTCGAGCATGATGAGCCGATCAATGAGGCCCCATCTCACCGTGCACTCGCCATGTTTCGAGGTCGAAACGAAGGCATACTTAGTGTGTCTATTGTTATTGGTGATCCAGAAGAAAAATCACTAACTCATCCCTGTGAAATAATGGTGGCTGATCACTGGAAAATACGCGACGAAGGTCGTCCTGCTGATCGATGGTTGAAAGAAGTCATCCGTTGGACATGGCGTATAAAGCTTTACACTCATCTGGAAACAGATTTGATGGGGCGATTGCGCGAGCGTGCAGAGGAAGAGGCAATTAAGGTTTTTGCCAGTAATCTGAAAGATTTATTACTCGCGGCACCGGCGGGACCGAAAGCAACTATCGGCCTGGATCCCGGTTTGCGAACCGGCGTGAAAGTTGCCGTAGTTGATGGCAATGGCAAAGTGCTAGACCATGGCGCCATCTATCCAACGCCACCCCAAAATAAAATTGCCGAAGCTTCAGCAACAATCGTCGCAATGGCAAAAAAATATCAGGTAGAGTTAATCGCCATCGGCAATGGCACAGCTAGTCGGGAAACGGACCGGTTCGTTGGCGATATTATCACTGCTCATCCCGATTTGGGATTAAAGAAGGTCATGGTCAACGAATCTGGTGCATCGATTTATTCGGCATCCGAATTTGCAGCCAGAGAATACCCAGACCTTGATGTGACTATTCGCGGCGCAATTTCAATAGCTCATAGACTTCAAGATCCGCTGGCTGAGCTGGTGAAAATTGATCCAAAGTCAATTGGCGTCGGCCAATATCAGCATGATGTCTCGCAAACTCAAATGGCGAGGTCTTTAGATGCCGTCGTCGAAGACTGTGTGAACAGCGTTGGCGTTGACGTCAATACAGCTTCTAGCGCCCTATTAAGTCGGGTCTCTGGCCTCAATCAGACTATTGCCAATAATATTGTTGAGCTTCGTGATCAGCAAGGTTCTTTTACAAGTCGTGAAAGCCTAAAAAAAGTTAAAAGGTTCGGAGAAAAAACCTTCGAACAAGCCGCTGGGTTTTTACGTATTATGGGAGGGAATAACCCTCTAGATAGCTCAGCCGTTCATCCAGAGAGCTATTCCATCGTAGAAAAAATAGCGAGATTCAACGACCGTAAAGTCATTAGCATTCTTGGTGACGGCTCCTTTTTGAAAACTCTTGACGCCAAAAATTTTGTCGATGAAAAATTCGGATTACCAACAGTTTCCGATATTATCAGTGAACTTGATAAGCCTGGGCGCGACCCGAGACCGGAATTCAAAACCGCAGAATTTAAAGACGGCGTTGAAAAAATATCCGACTTAGTTGAAGAAATGATATTGGAAGGAACCGTCACCAATGTCACCAACTTCGGAGCCTTTATTGACATTGGTGTCCACCAGGATGGCTTGGTTCATATTTCGGCGCTATCAAATACCTTTGTTAAAGATCCACGGACAGTCGTAAAGGCTGGCGATATCGTCAGAGTAAAGGTCATGGAAGTAGACACACAACGAAAGCGTATTGCACTGTCAATGCGATTGGACGATAAACCGGAGCAACAAAAGCCTAGGAAAAGAAATGACAAACCCGTTAGCGGAAAAGCCACCAAACAGCCTACCGACGGGCGACCCAGTAACAAGCCGTCACCGCAGGGTACTTTTGCGCAATTATTCGCCGATGCAGGAAAAATAAAGAACAAATAATAAGTTACCCTATAAGTATGCGAATACTACAGGTAGCCTCTCACAATGAAACGACTAACATTGAATAAGAAAGTACTATGAATATACTGGTCATTAATTGCGGCTCATCAACCGTCAAATATCAATTATTAGATGTAGCCACTGAATCAATTATTTCGACAGGAATAATTGAAATAGACACCATGGCCCACGGCCCTGCCGTTGAATTGATATTGGAAGAAAATTCAAATTTTCAGATAGATGCAGTTGGCCATCGAGTTGTTCATGGTGGCGATTCATTTCATGATGCTGTTGAAATTGATGACAGCGTTATCACCAGAATTGAAGAATGGATTCCAATGGCACCACTCCATAATCCGGCAAATCTTGCAGGTATATCGGCAGCTAGGCGCTTTTTACCGCGAATACCTCATGTCGCAGTATTCGACACAGCATTCCACACCACCTTACCGCGAAGAGCATACACCTATGCCATCGACCCGGTAATAGCTCGCAAACATCATATTCGTCGCTATGGCTTCCATGGAACGTCTCATCAATATGTCGCGCAACAAGCGGCTATCTTTCTGGGGCAGCCATTAAATGAACTAAAGATTATTACACTTCACCTTGGTAATGGCGCCAGCGCATGCGCCATCGAGTATGGTCATTCCACTGAAACAAGCATGGGAATGACACCTCTCGAAGGTTTAGTTATGGGTTCTAGATCGGGTGACATTGATGCAGGAATTGCCATCGAATTATTGCGCCATGAAGTTGAAAACGTTGACGCCTTAGATGATTTACTTAATCGAGAGAGTGGCCTGAAAGGCTTATCTGGCGTTAGCAATGATTTGCGAGAAATAGAGACAAAAGCTGCCGAAGGCGACGATAGGTCGCGCTTAGCGATTGCTGTTTTTACTCATCGGGTCAAAAAATATATTGGCGCTTACGCTGCCACCATGGGCGGTGTCGATGCAATAGTAATCACCGGGGGGATTGGTGAAAACAGTAATACTATGCGCCAGCGAATTTTGCAGCGTCTCGATTTTCTTGGGGTCCAGCTTGATGAAGATCGAAACCAGGATGCCGACTTATCGATAAATATGAAAACAGTATGTATTAGCACCGACAACTCTCGCGTACAAGCGTTGGTCGTCAAGACGAATGAAGAGCTAATGATTGCGCAAAAGACGGCTTTTTTGGTTGAGCAATCGTCCGTTAAAAAGGCCCCGCCGATTTCACTAAATAATATTCCCATAGCTATTAGCGCTAGACACCTTCATCTCACTGTGGAGACATTTTCTGAATTATTTGGGCCGAATATTGAACCTACACATTTAGCAGATCTTTCACAGCCAGGACAGTTTGCCTGTGTACAAAAAGTTAACTTAATTGGACCCCGTAATCGTATCGATGGCGTTCGTCTTTTAGGTCCCTTGCGCTCCAAAAACCAGGTGGAAATTTCACGCACAGATGAATTTCTACTCGGTGTTGATGCACCGGTCCGCGATTCCGGTCAAGTAAAAGCATCAGCGCCCATTACGATAGAAGGCCCCTTCGGGACGGTTCATTTAAAGGAAGGGTTGATTTGTGCACGGCGGCATATTCATATGCACCCCGATGATGCAGAACGCTTTGGTGTAACAAACAGAGACGAGGTCGAGGTCGCTATTAGTGGCGGCCCCAGAGATCTGATTTTTTGCGATGTCCTTGTTCGAGTCAGCCATGGATATAAACTGGAAATGCATATCGATACCGACGAGGCTAATGCTGCAGAACTTAGTAAAATAGACAGTGGCGGGCTAGTTTATACCCACATATCTGATACGAAAGCGACAGTGACAGGTAAGAGTACCCGTTAATGTTGATGGCAGGCTTACACTACTGACAGTCATATTTTTCTAATCATTTTTTCCATGATAATAACATCCGCCCCGAAAAAATGGAGGTTAGCATCCAGCTCATTGGCCAGCCATTCGAAACTATATCGGGAGAAAAAACAAATATGTGTCGGATCGTTTTTATAGTGCCACCGCTGAAACGATTCTTTGTCGATAACCAACTTCGTCATTATTCCTAACTGCCCCCCGGGAACCAGCATGGCCCACAAATTCCGAATAACTTCTCCCGGATGAACTAAATGCTCTACAACTTCCGTTGCTGTAATGAAGTCATAATTTAATTGCAAAGTGGATTGTTCATCATAATAAAAGACATCATAAAGTGACGTCGGAAATCCTGCCTCATCAAACATTGAAGCTAATGCGGGTCCGGGACCACAACCGAAATCTAGACCTTTGGCACCTATCACCAACCGATCTTTCATTGGTAAAAAAAGCCGAGACAAAAATTTCCGATAATTGGGGTCACCGACGCTATTTTTATGTAAGTCATAGACGGATTTCTCTTCCGCCGCCGAAAGATGTTTTTCAGGGTCGGAAAAAACTAATTGGCAAAAAGCGCATTGGAAATAGCGGCGCGGCTCGCTCTGCCAATAGGCTACAACCTCTTTTTGACCACACAAAGGACAAGGATAGGTCATGGCAAACTCTCAGAATGATAGAAATCCACATAGATAACCACTAAATACCCACTCACATTTTGTATAATTATACTGTTTTTCATTAGAGCCACTGAAATACTGCTGCTGTGTCTTTGATTTTGATTCTGTTATTATCGATAATCACCAAGACAATTATTGAACACGTAAATTATCGCAAATAGGGAAAACAAAATGACAGTTAAAGTAGGTGACAAATTACCAGCTGGTAGCTTAAAAGTCATGGGGGCTGAGGGTCCTCAAGAGTTTACTATCAGCGACTTGTTCGACGGCAAAAAAGTCGTCATGCTAGCCGTACCGGGCGCATTTACGCCAGGCTGCTCAATGACGCACTTGCCGGGCTTTGTCGTTAGCGCGGACAAAATTAAAGCTAATGGTATAGATAGTATTATTTGTCTATCGGTCAATGATGCATTTGTTATGGGTGCTTGGGGCACAGCTCAGAATGCCGATGAAATCATCATGGCCGCTGACGGAAGTGCAGATTATACAAAAGCTTTGGGCCTGGAGATGGACGCCTCTGGTTTCGGCATGGGCCTGCGAAGCAAACGCTACGCAATGATCGTTGATGATGGCGTCATTACCTACCTCGGAGTTGATGCTAAAGCTATTGAAGCCAGTGCAGCAGAAGCCGTTTTAGAGCAGCTGTAATAGCGATTCATTGGACACAGTAAAGCGGCGTAGTCATAGTCATTTGCTCGCCGCCTACCTGTCGCACTTCGGCATCGCTAATTGTCGTGATGGTCTGCATATACCTCCGGATTAAAGCAGCAAGGCATCTTTTCGCTCCACATCGCTGCACACATGTTGGCGACCGCTAAATCCATCATCGCCAGTCTAGTCTCTGGAGTAGCGCTCCCTATATGCGGTGTCGCTATGAAGTTGGGCTCATCAAATAACGCATTGCCAGGTGAGACCGGCTCCTTTTCGAAGACATCAAAACCCGCCCCCGCGATCCGACCCTCTTTTAGTGCTTGAACCAACGCCCTTTCATCGACAATGCCGCCGCGCGCCGTGTTTACTAAAATAGCCCCAGGTTTCATTTTGGATAACGCTGCCGCATCGATTAACCCTCGCGTCTCTTCAGTTAATGCAACATTAATACTGACAAAATCGGACTGATCAAGTACCTGCTCAAGCGAGAGAGTTCGCACCCCCGCCACCTCTCGACCCGAACGACTCCAAGCTATAACCGGCATATCAAAGCCGGCTGCCCTTCGCGCAACCGCTTGGCCAATATCACCCAGACCGATGATACCCAAAGTTTTCCCCGCTACACTGCAACCCAAAAAAGCTTTTGGCGACCAGCTAGCCCCCTGCCACCCTCCTGTCCGTACATGACGGTCTCCCTGAGGAATACGCCTAGCGGCAGCCAATAACAAGCCGAAAGCCAAATCAGCTGTCGCATCGACCAGCACACCGGGGGTATGCCCCAAAGGTATCCCTAGAGCGGTTAATGTACCAACATCAACGTGATCTACACCCACTGAGACACAGGAAATAGCTTTTAAGTTCTTACTAGAGTTTATAAGCTCTCCATCAATGCGCTCAGTTAGCAAACAAATAATCCCATCCACACCCTCTACACGCGCCATCAGTTCATCTCGAGGGATTGAGCCTTTACCCTGCCACGCATCCACGTCGCAGTATTCAGACAATCGAGACAACTGTTCCGCCGGCATGTTGTAGGTAACAAATACTTTATTCATATTATGACTCCGGAAGAGACTACTTTGTTTACGGCAACCTCCACATCATCGACACGGCGTAGCTACGAGACTAGTTTAATACACTTCTAGTTATAGCTGATATAAACTGGTGTGATGAATGCGGTTTTGAGCAGACACTACTGTATGGGGTTATTTCTATCGGTGGTGAAAAACAGCATTAGTTATCTCTGTTGACGCTTCCAAGGTAAATAGCATGACGATTACAGTACAACATCTTTCAGGGTCATTGGGCGCCGAAATTAGTGGCATTGACCTGACGCAGCCGTTAGACAATTCTATTTATGCGGACATCCGCCAGCTATTAGTCGAACATGAAGTCATCTTTTTTCGAGACCAAGACATTAGTCTATCCCAGCACAAAGCACTGGCTGAATCTTTCGGGCCACTGCAAACTCATCCTGCCTATGGCACTATCGAAGGTTTTCCCGAAATAACGATACTGGAAAGCACCCCTGAAAAACCCACCATGATTGAATGCTGGCATAGTGATATGACCTTCAAAAAACACCCACCCATGGGGACTATATTGCGCTCTCGTATTATTCCTCCTAAAGGCGGTGACACTTTATGGTCCAGTATGACGGCCGCCTACGATGGACTATCGAGCGGCATGCAAAACTTTCTCTCGAGCCTGACCGCAGTCCATGACTTTGCCTTCGGCTTTAAAGAGAGCCTGGCAGAAGCTGGCGGCAGGGAACGGTTAGCGCAAGCTGTCGCTGACAACCCTCCGGTTGAACATCCTGTTATCTGCACACATCCTGAAAGTGGAAAAAAAGTGATTTTTGTCAATGAGCTGTTCACCACACATATCGTCGGCATGACGGCAAAGGAAAGTCGGGCACTACTGGGGTTTTTGTACGAACATATTGTCACGCCAGAGTTTACCTGTCGCTTTAGTTGGCAGCCCAACAGTATCGCCCTATGGGATAATCGCAGCACTCAACACAAACCTATTAACGATTACTTCCCATCACATAGAAAACTTGAACGCACCACAATCGATGGCGACAAGCCCTACTAACTAAAACATTGGAGCAACCCATGCCAGAACCAAAACGAGCTAGTGATACCCCTTATGCAGTCGAAGTTGAAGAAGGCAAAAACTACTGGTGGTGCAGCTGTGGGCTAAGCAACCAGCAGCCTTTTTGCGATGGATCCCACAAGGGCGGCGAGTTTAGTCCTGTTAAATATCAGGCTGAAGCGTCCAAAAAAGTATTTTTTTGTGGGTGTAAAATAACGGCTAATCGGCCTCTCTGCGACGGTGCCCACAAAAGCTAGCAAACTTCGGCACTGTAAGGCCCTACTGTTTTTCGATGAATGAACCGGGCTCATCGTCATCCTTTTTGCCAACCAACTGATCGGCAAAATTAGCAATAACCGGCAACCGGGGGGCATTGCCCAACAGTGACATGACCAAAAGAACTAACCAAAGAATCATCGAGATCGGCGCAATGAGGATCATCAGCAACGGCCCCAGTGCAGGAACGAAGGGCAACAGGATATTTAGAACTGTCAAAGAGCCGAACAAAACAATGGATTGAGCGCCATGGAACTGAATCGAAGCATTTTTCTTTTCGAGTAAAAAGATCACCAAACCGGAAATCCAGCCAAATAAGTATGCCAAAAAGGTTGCTATATTAGCCGGTACACCTGCAGACGATATGGACATAATGTGACTCCAATTTGTTAGGCACCTGTCGGTACAATAGGACTAGTTTACCCTGTCAGGTCATTTTAACAAGAATTGAGGGTCGTCAATCGACCCACGGAATTTTCTACGGTAGCTTGCGGGTTGATGGTAAGCTGCAGCAAAGCGTTTTTGAAGATCAAGATCACACACTCTAGCAGCGGAAATTGAGTCAATGGGGAAAATAAGAATGGGCATGGTTGGTGGCGGAGAAGGAGCTTTCATCGGCGCTATTCATCGCATCGCGGCCAATATTGATGGTGAGATTGAATTGGTCTGTGGTGCATTTAGCAGTTCTGCAGACCGGTCTAAAGTCTCCGGTAAAGCATTATATTTGCCTGCCAACCGGGTCTACAATAACTATCGGGACATGATGCAGAATGAAAAGGCACTACCCGAAGAACAACGTATGCAATTCGTCGCCATTGTCACCCCGAACTACCTGCACTTTCCCATCGCTAAGGCCGCACTTGAGGCTGGTTTTCACGTGTTATCTGATAAACCGGCTACCTTTAATCTACAAGAAGCCCTTGATCTTCGCCGCCTTGTCGATCAAACCGGTCTGCTGTATGGATTGACATACACTTATACTGGCTATCCGCTGATAAAGGAAGCCAAGGCTAGAATAGCAGACGGCGAACTGGGAAATATCCGCAAAGTAGTTGTCGAGTATCCCCAAGGCTGGTTAGCTGACCGCCAGGAAGATCAACATAACAAGCAGGCAGCTTGGCGACTGGATCCCAAACAAGCGGGTATCAGTAGCTGTATGGGCGATATTGGTGTACATGCAGCAAATCTGGCGGAATACGTTTCAGGGCTTAAAATAACCGAAATTTGTGCCGACCTCACAACTTTTGTTGAAGGCAGAGATTTAGATGATGACGGCTCTATCCTGCTGCGTTTTGAGGGAGGAGCTAAAGGCATTCTATTTTCTAGCCAGATATCTATCGGTGATGAAAATGCCCTACACATTCGTATCTACGGTGACAAGGGGAGCCTCGAGTGGCATCAGCAAGAGCCCAATACATTGTGGTTAAAATGGGGAGACAAACCTACTGAAATGCTGCGCACTGGAGGCGATTACCTGGGCGTAATGGCAACGCTTACCACTCGGACACCAATGGGTCACCCAGAAGGGTACCTGGAAGCCTTTGCCAATATCTATGCCGCATTTTCAGGACAAATTCGCGCTCGCGCGAATGGCCAACAATTCGATCTTCAGACTGCAGACTGCCCCGGAATTAACGAAGCGGTTCGCGGCATGGCCTTTATAGAATTAGCCGTCACCGCCAGTGCCAGCAACAAAAAATGGCATACTTTTGAGCAGCATTAATCAGTGAAATTTGCAAACAGCACCCGAGGAAATACGTAATGTCGAAAATGAAAGGTCCGGCAATTTTTTTGGCGCAATTTGCTGATGAACAGGCGCCATTCAACTCCTTGGATAACATTTCCAAATGGGCCGGCGATCTTGGCTATAAAGGCATACAGGTTTCGACCGGAGACAACCGTTTCATTAATCTAGAGACCGCCGCCGAAAGCAAAGACTATTGTGATGAAATCATCGGGATTTGCAAAAATAACGGCGTCGAAATTACTGAATTATCCACGCACCTTCAAGGCCAACTAGTAGCCTGTCACCCTGCCTACGATACAATGTTTGACGCCTTTGCTCCCAACGAATTGAGAGGTAACCCCTCGGCCAGACAGCAATGGGCAGTAAAAGAATTGATTCTAGCGGCCAAAGCCAGTAAAAATCTCGGGCTGACTGCCCACGCCACGTTTTCCGGCGCACTCATGTGGCATACGATGTACCCTTGGCCACAGCGTCCGACAGGTTTGGTGGAAGCAGGATTTAAGGAATTGGCTAGTCGCTGGCTACCCATATTAGATGCCTACGAAGATGCTGGTGTGGACCTTTGTTATGAAATACACCCCGGTGAAGATTTACACGACGGCATTACCTTCGAGCGCTTTCTTGAATCAACGGGTAACCACAACCGCTGTCATATTCTTTACGATCCCAGCCACTTTGTATTGCAACAATTGGATTATCTGCAATTCATTGATTTTTACCACGATCGAATTAAAATGTTTCACGTTAAAGACGCCGAGTTTAACCCAAACGGCAAGTCTGGCGTTTACGGTGGCTACCAAAACTGGGCCGATCGCCCCGGAAGATTCCGCTCTTTAGGTGATGGACAGGTCAACTTCAGCGCTATTTTCAGCCAACTAGCGAAATATAACTACGAAGGCTGGGCGGTTTTGGAATGGGAGTGCTGTTTTAAACATCCCGAAGATGGTGCCGCCGAGGGCGCACCATTTATTGAAAAACACATTATTCGTACAACGGATAAAGCCTTTGACGACTTTGCTGCCGGAGACGTTGATGAATCCGGCATCAGGCATATTTTAGGGCTGGAGTAATTAGTCGCATTGTCTGCACTGCCGCTTACCAATTTCAACAACATCGTAGCTAACGTTAATTTTTCAAGGTTCACCATTAACGACTCCATTTTTGATAAGGCCAGAAAATTATTATGAACACACAGTATGATCAAAGCGACGTTGAATTATTTCGAGAGAATGTGAAACGATTTATTGCCGAAGAAATCTCTCCACACTTTGAACAATGGGAAAAAGATAAAATAATCCCTAGGGATATATGGAATAAAATTGGCGATGCTGGCTTTTTATGCGTTGACACTCCCGAGCAATACGGAGGTTTTGGAGCCCATTTTATTTTTTCTGCAACCATTGAGGAAGAGTTTTCACGGGCGGGATGCGCATCAATAGCCAGTAATATAAGTGTTCATTCTGACATCGTTGCGCCCTATCTTATCAACCATGGTACGGAGGAACAAAAGAATAAATACCTACCTAAAATGGTCAGTGGCGAGTATGTCGGGGCTATTGCGATGACAGAGCCCGGCGCGGGATCCGATTTACAAGGAATACGCACCACGGCTAAAAAAGATGGCGAAAATTACATCATCAACGGTTCAAAAACGTTTATTACCAACGGCCAGCACTGCGACTTCGTTATTACTGCTACCAAAACCAACACCGAAGTTTCCGGTTCTAAAGGCACTTCTCTATTTATTGTAGATACTAACAATACTGGCTTTAGTCGTGGTCGCAACCTCGACAAAATTGGCCAGCACTCTGCAGATACTTCTGAGCTTTTTTTCGAGCAGGTCTCTGTGTCCTCCGGCGCTCTTCTCGGACAGCTAGATTGTGGCTTTGCAGTACTGATGAACGAACTACCCAGAGAGCGACTGATTTTGTCCATTGGAGCAATAGCGGCTTGCGAAGGTATTTTAGATTGGACTATCGAATACACCAGCGAAAGAAAAGCCTTTAGCCAGACAATTAGCAGTTTTCAAAACACCCGCTTTCGGGTCGCAGAAATGACAACAGAGACGCGAGTCAATCGTTCTTTCGTTAATGAATGTATTGATCTTTATAGCAAGGGTGAGCTGGATACAGCGACGGCAAGTATGGCAAAATTATCTACCACAGAATTGCAGGGCCGCGTTGTCGATGGCTGCCTGCAATTATTTGGTGGCTATGGGTATATGGTGGAATATCCTATTGGACGAGCTTTTGTTGATGCGCGCATTCAAAGGATATACGGCGGAACATCAGAGATCATGAAAGAAATAGTCAGCCGATCAATTTTTGGACGCTAATCTAGCTCAGGCTAGATTAGCAGTAAATAGCACACCCCTGAAATCACTAATGCGCCCAGAATATTTAGCACAAATCCCTCTCGTGCCATTTGCTGGGTAGTAACACATCCGCTCCCGTAAATAATACTGTTGGGAGCCGTCGCCACTGGCAGCATAAAGGCGCAACTCGCGCTTATTGCCGCTGGCACCATCAGTAACCGCGGGTCGACACCAGCAGCCAGCGCGGCGGCGGCAAGTACCGGCATCAACAAGACGGTACTTGCCGTATTGCTAGTCGCTTCGGTCAAAAATGTTACACCCAAACATAAAGCGAGCATCATCAGGATCAGTGGCAGGTTGGCAAGTACAGCCAGCGCATCCCCCACCATCGTACTCAAACCCGACGCGACAAAACCTTTAGCGAGGCAGATACCACCACCAAACAGTAGCAAAACACCCCAGGGAATACTTGCCGCAGTCGGCCAATCCAATAGCTTTTCACCGCGACCATTCGGCACTACAAACATAAGAATAACGGCCGTCAACGCTACCGATGCGTCATTAGCGTTTACACCCAGCAACTCTGTCCAGCCGCCGAAAGGCTCTTTTCGAGTTATCCACGCCAGCGCAGTCAGTGCAAAAATCATCAAAACTCTGCGTTCGTCGACCCGCCATTTCCCAACTTCGGGCAAGTGAAAACCGCCTCGATAGGTGAGCGAACGGGTCAGCCACAGGCCCGTAACCGGTACCATCAACAAGACAACAGGTACTCCCCAAGTCATCCATTCAGTGAAACCGACAGACTTGCCTGCCTGCTCTTCATAAACCTGCATAAACACCAAGTTGGGAGGAGTGCCTATCGGCGTGCCTATACCGCCGATACTGGCAGCGTAAGCAATACCCAGCATCAGTGGTGCAGCAAGACGCCTGTCCTCTGCCTTTTCTAAAACCGCCAGCGCGACGGGCAGTAACATCAATGTGGTGGCAGTATTAGAAATCCACATACTTAGTACAGCCGACGTTGCCATAAAACCATAGACTAGCTGGCGGCTACTATTGCCACCAAAAAGATTAATCATCCCCAGTGCTATACGCCGATGCGCGCCGCTGCGCTCCATCGCCTTGGATATGATGAACCCTCCCAGCAACAATAAAATGAGGGGGCTTCCATAAGCTTCCGCGACTTCATTTTTTGATAACACCCCGAAAATTTGTAACATTGCCAAGGGTATCAACGAAGTCACGGGAATAGGCACTGGCTCAAATACCCACCACAATACACACAGCAGAGTAATGCCGGCGGTTATTGCAGCATCACTCTCCAGCCCTGCCTGTAATAAAAAATAGTAAACTAGCAATCCCGCTATAGGACCTGCCAACAGAACCCAATCTTTAAGCTGACTCAATGTTGTAATTCCTGCATTTATTTTTTTAGTCATTTCAAGGCGTGAATATAGCGCACTTGTTTATTGAGATTCCAGTTCGCCAGCCGAAACAGGTCAATCTTAATCGTCAGCAGAGCTTTTTGGCCCGCAAGCATGTAAGATTGCCGCAATGAGCACTATACCATCACCACAATTAATAGACCGCTTTGGGCGTCAGGTAGACTACGTCCGGCTATCGGTCACTGATCGCTGCGATTTCCGCTGTATCTACTGCATGGCTGAGGAGATGACTTTCGCCCCGCGATCTGAAATTCTTTCCCTCGAAGAAATCGAATTAGTTGCCAAAGCATTCGCAACCCTAGGGGTCAAGAAAATTCGACTAACTGGCGGAGAGCCTCTGGTGCGGCATAACATTATGTCGTTAGTAGAAAATATTGGCGCCTTGGATAATCTCACCGAGCTGACCATGACAACCAACGGGTCTCAGCTCACAAAATACGCCCAACAATTGAGCGATCATGGTGTTAAGCGAATTAATATCAGTATTGATAGCTTGCAGTCACAACGTTTCAAAACTATTACCCGTACGGGAGATCTCACTCAAGTTCTAGCTGGCATCGATGCAGCCTGCAGTGCCGGTTTCCAGCGTATTAAGTTGAACGCCGTCATTCTTAAAGGCCGCAATGATGATGAAATTATGGATTTGGTTAACTTTGCCATCTCCAAAAACATTGATATTTCATTTATCGAAGAGATGCCTCTAGGCCTCATTGATGAGCATAATAGAGCACTGAGTTTTTGTTCTAGCGACGAAATACGAGAATACATATCATCAAAGCACAGCCTTATGGCTAGCGACATAACAACGGCGGGGCCATCACAATATTATACGCTGGAGGGAAGCGATACCCGTATCGGCTTTATTTCTCCGCACAGTCATAACTTTTGTCATTTGTGCAATAGAGTGCGAGTTACTGTTGAGGGTCGTTTGCTACTGTGCCTGGGTAATGAACACTCTGTTGACCTGCGAGCAGTTCTCAGAGCCCATCCCGGAGAGATTGAACCCCTAACACAAGCAATCATTGACGCCATGGTCTTAAAACCAGAGCGCCACTATTTTGACCTCGATAATGAACCTCAAATCGTCAGATTTATGAATACGACCGGCGGCTGATATGCTACTATCGCCGGCAAAATTTCGAACGGATACCACGATGACCAAGACTTTAAGTGATACTTCCCCCCTTATGGAAGATGCTGAGACCATCCGGTCGGGCTTTGATAGCCTCGGCTATATCGCCAGCAGAGACATTTCCACGGCGGTATATCTAGCCTATCATCTGGAAAAACCCATTCTTATTGAAGGCCCTCCCGGGGTTGGTAAAACCGAGCTGGCAAAAACAGTATCAATGTACTTAAACCTGCCTTTAGTGCGACTGCAGTGTTATGAAGGGCTTGATGAAGCAAAGGCATTGTATGAATGGAAGTATGGTAAGCAGTTGCTGTACACCCAGGTTCTAAAAGAACAGCTGGGCGATATTCTGAAGGGTGCAAAAGGTCTTTCTGAATCGGTTGAACGACTGCATGAATTTGGAGACATCTTTTATTCGGAAGATTTTCTAGAGCCACGGCCTTTATTGAAGGCAATGAGAGAAGAAAATGGCTCGGTTCTGCTCATCGACGAGATCGATAAAGCTGACTACGAATTCGAATCTATGCTACTTGAGATATTATCTGACTATCAGATTTCTGTTCCAGAGATCGGTACTATCAAAGCTGTCTCCAAGCCAATGGTATTTCTCACCTCCAATAACACCCGCGACATCAGTGATGCGCTTAAGCGTCGATGCTTACACCTCTATATTCCATTCCCGAATGGTGATCTGGAAAATCGCATTATCGATAGCCGTGTTCCTGAAGCATCTGACAAACTGCGCGACCAACTTGTTGAATTCATTCAGCAATTACGTGGACTCGATTTGAAAAAGTCCCCAGCAGTCAGCGAAACTATCGATTGGGCAAGGGCATTAGTGTTACTTCATGCAGACAGCCTCAACAAAGAGATTGTCGAACAGACACTTAACGTCATTTTAAAGTTTGAAGATGATATTCAAACGGCAAAAAGCGAATTAGCCACCTTGTTAAATTCCGTGAAAAAAAATACCTGATCTCATGCAAACAAAACTTGTCAGCTTTATTGGTGCACTGCGAAAGCACGACGTGAGAATCTCCACGTCAGAGACTCTCGATGCCATGCGGGTGATGGCGTTAGTCGGCTATAGCGAGAGGGATACAGTAAAGATGGCCCTCGCCAGTACGCTGGCCAAAACTAAGGAAGAGAAAGCGCTATTCGATGATTGTTTCGAACTGTTTTATGGCGGCGAACGTTTAAAAATCAATCAAACCAGTCAGGACAATGACAAAGCTAACAACCAGGAAAACTCCGATGTTGATTTGCAACAACAAATTGCTGACAACCCGCTGGTAAAAGCAGCGCTGGATTCACCATTAGTACAAATGCTAATGGAAAATGATCCCGCTAAGCTGACTGCGGCGATGGCAAAAGCGGCTTCCGAAGTGTCTATGGAGAAGCTGCGCTATTTCACTCAGACAGGCCAGTATTCACGCAAACTTCTGGAGCAGTTAGATACCCGTCAAATTGACGATAGCATAGAACAACTACAGGGAATCCAAGACTCAACTGCCGACTTTGTTATCGACATATTGCAGAATCGCAAACAACAGCTCCGTGAAATTGCCAAGCAGCAAGTAGAAGAGCATCTGCTGCTGACAGCCAATGCCGAGGGACGCCAGCTGCAAGAAGACGTATTACGTAGCGCCAAGTTATCATCATTGGAAAGAAAACACTTCGACCAGTTACAAGAACTGGTCAGAAAATTGGCTAAAAAGCTTGCTTCGCGCCATTCACAGAGGATGCATGTTGAGAAACGCGGCAAGCTAGATGTTGCTAAAACTCTGCGAAAGAATGTCCATCTTGATGGCATCATGTTTGAAACCTACTGGAAAAAGAAACGCAAGGATCAACCAAAAGTCATCGCTCTCTGTGATGTCAGTAATTCTGTTGCCGCCTATGCAAAATTTTTACTGCTGTTTCTATACAGTCTTAGTGATGTAATACCAAAAGTACGCAGCTTTTGCTTTTCTAATCGTACCGGTGAAGTTACTGATTTATTCAATAAATATGAAGCTGCACAAGCGATGGAAATGTCTTTTAAACAGTGGGGGCAAGGCTCAAGCGATTATGGCCAGTCGCTAGTAGATTTTGCTGATATCTGCCTAGAGCAAATTGACAATAATACCACAGTCATCATTCTTGGAGATGCGCGCAACAACCATGGCGATGCACGTCTCGATGTGCTTCAAAAAGTCTATAACCGCGCCAAAACAGTTATCTGGTTGAATCCTGAGCGGCGCAGCCAATGGAATACCGGAGACTCAGAAATGCACCGCTATCAAAGCGCCAGCCATTTCTCTACTGAATGCCAATCACTGCAACAACTTGAACGAATCGTAGACAAACTACTGACACTTATTCGATAGTGTCTTTAGCCGAATAAGGCGGAATCGCTGCTATTCCGCTCTTTGATAAATAGGTTTATATCCTCGCTACATCTGCAACAAGCCCGCGTTGAGCGAATTTCTGGACTATATTGTGATGGCTATTAAGCTAGCCGCGTTCCACTGCGCTGTGATGCGATATCAACCGAACTATCGTAAAAAATAGCATGAACGAAGCTCTACACACAGTCTATGAGTCAGTATTAATACTGCCATTATGGATTGCTATATTGGCTTATCGAGGGATGATTGCGACGGTCTTGCGACGGCAGGATTACTTCACGATCTGAGTCAGATGCGTATACGCCCATCCTGTCATTATGTAAATGCTACTGAAACACAGTGATACCTATCACCCTAAAATTAGTATGCCAATTTTAGGGCACCACGAAAGAACCAGGGGCACAGGCTACCCCCGCGGTATCTCAACCTACCACGGTAAACTGAGCGCGATACTGGCAATGACGGAAGTCATCGCATCAATGACTGAAAAGCACTCTATCGCACGTGTCTTTACGGTGCTTCGACCTCACGACAACACCTTCGATAAAGATCTAATTTCAGTAACTGTACGAGAGTCGAAGAGTAAGACGCTAGCAGTGTCTGATAGTAAAATCGAACTGGAACTATCGACCGAGTAACTATGCCTGATTAGCTCCGTTCTAGCTGAATGGGACGCCTGTTATCAAAAAATCCAGCCAGAATTCAGTAATCACCCCCTGCTACAGCAAATCAATGTATGGATTTATGGTATCCAAAGAGCCATTAATCGTTGCGATATCGATTTGCATGCCGATTAACCTTTGATGCCATTTGCTGACGATCCCGTAGTGCTGGAAAAAGTTCACAACCATTTGGACGAGCGCCTCTAAACGCTCTGTGAGATTCTAGATATCCTTGAAAGAGATAAGATGAAAACCCGCAGTAGCATCGCTAACGACAATCACTCATTGGCTGAATGGATTGATGGGCTGCAAGCTCCAGTTCGACAATATAAGTCGACTATTGGCCTGTCGGTACAGGACGCCTAAAAGACAGCTCATCTGACTATAGCGCTTTCTCGACAGCTGGCAGCACGATAAATAGCTTGATTTTCATCGCTATCGGCTCGTATCATTGGACTCTGCGAACCCTTAAATAGCTGCAGCTTCTTTGGCAATTCTGATCATTATGTTTTTTCAAAAAAACTCTTTCCGGATATCACGATGACTACCTGGGATTATCGCGTCATTAAAAAACCCTCTATGGCAGACCAAGATACCACCTTTCAAATCCATGAAGTTTACTACCATGACGATGGCAGAATTGACTGCTGGAATCATGTTCCGGTGGAACCACTAGGTGTCAGCGAGCCAGGGTTACGTAATGATGTTCAGTCTTTCCTGAGTGCGTTCAGACTACCCATATTAGAGGAACGTTTTGTCAACGGAAGGGCTTTGTTGATCGAAGAAAAACTCAAGAAGACAAGTTCAAGTATCGAAGAAGACTATATTAATAAAACCGCTAGGGCTTCGGGTTATATTAATCAAATCCTTGGTAATCATATACTACTGAAACAAGAACCCCACCTGCGCGAAGCTTATGAAAAAGTCGATCAAGCGCTAAATGAATTGCGGGAAACTGTTGTCAGCAGCCGTAAAACTGACAAAAAATCGTCAGCGGTATTGGCTAGATAACCCATCGAACGCAGGCATATCGTGCAGCAAGGGAAGGAGCTCAGCCCATGAATAGCATTAATAATTTTGTGAAAAAATCAGTATTGGGCGGACTACTCGTCGTCTTGCCTGCAGTTGTTGTTTTTTTTACTATCCGCTGGGCATTTTATACCGTGGCAGAAATCATTCAGCCGCTGGTAACACCGCTGAACGATAGAATTAATGCCCCAGAGTTTGTCATCGATCTTTTGGTCATTTTGATGATATTAACGGGCTGCTTTGTTGTGGGTAACATTGCTGCGACAGGGTTTGGAAAATGGCTGCATACTCGCTTTGACAACACACTCTCAATACTTGCACCAGGCTATAATCTGGTAAAAGATATTATCCATCAGGTTCTTGGCAACGATTCAAACTCACCTTTTTCAAAAGGCGATGTCGCCCGCGCCCGCTTGTTTGGGCCTGATATCAAAACCGAAGTCACCGGCATTATTACCAGCCATCATGAAGACGGCTGGTATACTCTTTTTGTTCCCACCGGTCCTAATCCTACCTCTGGAATGATGTATCATCTGCCTCCGGAGCAAGTGACACTTCTGCCCACAGTTAAGGTCGATGAAGCGCTGCGTACTATTATTTCGTGTGGGGCAGGCTCCGGAGAGCTGTTTAGTCGTTAGATTTTAAAAACACAGATAGTCCGAAAAAAGGGATAATCTCACTACTTGTTGGCCTTTGAGAGCGTGCAGGTATCAATTCTTCCGACAGGTGTTGTTTACATGGATAGATCGGCAGTATAGACATGATAAACGCTGATCGACACTTCTAACTATAACCCTTGTGCCACCACCGCCTCACTATTAGAATGCCCGCACTCGATTGTATTCGCTGATAGCTATACTATTGTTGTATCTACCGCCTATTTAATAACAAGATCGGAGAACATACTTTGCCGGACCAATTTACTGAGCGCCTGCAGCTCTTTTCAAGTAGTGATAACGTCAATCGACTAAATCGTTTACAGCGTGGTATTGAAAAAGAAAGCCTCCGAGTTGGCCTGGATGGTAAATTGGCTCAAACACCACACCCCGAAAGTCTTGGGTCGGCGTTAACACATCCTCACATCACCACTGATTTTTCTGAAGCATTATTGGAATTTATAACGCCGGTATCGACCGATATTGAAGAGAGCCTGCAAACTCTCGACAATATTCATCGTTATACATATCAGCAACTAGACGGCGAATTGTTGTGGGCAGCGAGTATGCCCTGCATATTGGAAGGTGATGAAAACATCCCAGTTGCACAATATGGCAGCTCTAACGTCGCGAAAATGAAAACGGCTTATCGCCAGGGACTGGGCAATCGGTACGGGCGGTTGATGCAAACGATTTCAGGGATTCACTATAATTTTTCACTGCCGGATGACCTTTGGGAAATTATGCAGCAGCAGGATTATGATAAGCGCCCGCTGAAAGACTATGTGACCGACTCCTATTTCAAACTTATCCGGAATTTTCGACGATACTCGTGGCTACTTGTCTATCTCTATGGTGCGTCGCCTGCCGTTTGCAAAAGTTTTCTACGAGGGCATAAGGACCATCAACTGCAAGAATTTGATCAGGGCAGTGCCTATCTGCCTTATTGCACAGCATTACGTATGGGTGATTTAGGGTACCAAAGCAATGCTCAGGAAAGCCTGAACATATGCTACAACAGCATTGATAATTATGTTGATACTCTTAAACAAGCAATTATCAACCCACACCCAGATTACGAAAAACTAGGCGTTAACGTCGACGGGGAATATCAACAACTGTCTTCCGCCTTGCTGCAGATTGAAAATGAATTCTACAGTCCTATTAGACCCAAGCGTGTTACTCAATCCGGTGAAACACCCATCGGTGCGCTAAAAACTCTAGGTGTTGAATACATAGAAGTTCGCTGTATCGATGTCAACCCCTACTTACCTCTAGGTATCGATGCAGACCAAATTCGATTCATTGATTGCTTCTTAATGTACTGCCTATTTGAACGCAGCCCGATGTGTGACGATGATGAGCGAGCGCGCATTGGCAGCAATCTTAAGTCTGTAGTGAATCGTGGGCGGGAGCCTGGCTTAAAACTAACATCAAGAAAGGGTGATATTACTCTGCCCGAATGGGGTAATAGTCTAATGGATGGCATCGACAAGATTGCCGTCCAATTAGATAAAGCCCACGGCGGTAATGATTATCAACGCGTCTGCAATCAACAAAGAGAAAAATTGGCCGATCCGTCACTGACTCCGTCGGCAACAATATTGGCCGCAATGACCGAACAAGAAAAACCATTCTTTAGTTTGGCAATGAAATGGTCAACTCAACATAAGGATGAGTTTGAGTCACGGCCGCTGACCGGCGACGACCTTGCTAATTTCCAGCGATATAGCAAACAGTCAATCGATCAACAGGCGCAGGTTGAGGCTGCAGATACCGTCAGCTTTGATCAGTATCTATCATCTTATTACCAACAATATCAGGACTTAAGTTAGCTGCTAAAAAGGTAAACACGTGAATTATCTGGCTCATTTTCATCTCAGTCATGGCCATGACGATCTGTTAATAGGCGCACTATTAGGTGACTTTGTTAAGGGGCCACTAACAGGCCAGCGAAGCAAATCACTCGAACAAGGTATTCTATTGCATCGAAAAATTGATGCCTTTACCGACAGCCACCCGATTGTCAAACAAGCACATCTGCTTTTTTCTCCCGGCTATAGACGTTTTGCCGGCATTATGACTGATGTAGTTTTCGATCATTTCCTGAACCGGCACTGGAATGATTTTCATGAACAATCTTTGCAGCAGTTTAGCGAACAAATTTATCAACTTTTATCGAGCAACAGTCACTTGACCCCGCCAGCAAAAAATATGGCTGATGTGCTAGAAAAATACCGCTTATTTGAAGCCTATCAACACTGGCAAACCGTCGAGACCGCTCTAGAGAGAATTGGCCTGCGCATCCAAAGGAAAAACCCTCTTGATTCCGCCGCCAATGAATTAAAGCGGTTCTATCCGGAAATGGAAACCACCTTTCTGGATTTTTACCCCAAATTACAGCAGCACGTCAATGACACCCGAAAGGGCTTTCTTCTTAGCAACTGACGCGACACCTGACTAGAAGTTGTGCTGTCTCCGAAGTCGCGCGGGAGAAGCTAATTGAGGGTTCTACTGTACTTACTATCGCTGCACAATAAATGAGTTAAAGAGCAGATCTTCAACATACTGAACGCCTTCTTCTTTCATCAGAACATCGCGCACAGACTCAAGAGCCTCCTGTCGCAACAGCTCTTTTCCTTCCATCGACGACAGCTCCTCTTCGGACGCACGACTAAGGCGCATAACGAGTGAGTGTCAAATGTAGGGCATATGATGTCTGATATCGACAGGCCCCTCCGAATCATCCTCAACCCGCAGAGCAATATCCATTTTCAGATAACGCAATTTTCCACCGTCACCGTAATTCACAACAAATGCCGGCTTTAAGTCAATGTAGCGACTGCTCACATCCTGAGCACTGCTCATCGACGAGATCAGCAACAAATATCCTAAAAATATGCCCCTGTTAATTAACCGCATCCATTACTCCAAAAAATCCAATAGACGTTAATCATGCTATTGTCCGGCAGTTTGACGTCAGAGTCATTAATCACTTTGTCTTTTTGTATCCTCAGGTCAAGTCTATAGTGTAAGATTTCTGTAGTCGCTCTGCTATTACTACACCATACAGCTACCTGGACCCTGCCCATGACACCGCCCAATATCAAACAGACAAATCTGCTAATGGTCATCAGTGTTACAGGCTTGATGAGCTACGCCCTCTACACTCAATATTTCGAATTTCTGGAGCCCTGTCCTCTTTGTATGACTCAGCGGTTGTTTTACTGCTTAATCGGGCTATTCGCTTTTATCGCACTCTTTCATTTTCGCCGGCATCGAGTCTATTCCATGCTGGCGTTAGCCAGTGCTTTTGGGGGTATCGCCTCCTCAGGTCGTCAGGTATGGCTGCAGCATTTACCACCAGAACTCGTTCCGGCCTGCGGACCCAGCCTGCAATATATGCTGGAAACCTTCCCCCTCAGCGAAACACTGATTACTATGATCCGCGGCGATGGCAATTGCGCTGAAGTCGTTTGGACCTTCCTCAGCTTTAGCATGGGTGAGTGGTCACTTGCCTGCTTCCTGGGTTTCGCCGCTGTATACACTTGGCAATTGATTCGTAAACACTAAAGATTAGGCCATCAATGCCCTTCTGTTATTGGCGGATAATACCTGTTTGAAGCTGTTCGACTATCGAGCTCTATATCCTATAAGTCTCTCATATGTCTTCTCTTCGTGGCGGCTCAACGACAGATGAGACCCGCCCTACTGAACCGATCATTTCTTCACAATCGACCTTAAAAAAAATTCAGCTTCGCAGACCTCACTATGAAGCTGAATTTTCAAAACAAGCTTTTCTAACAATTTCCGGAACTTAAAGCTTGTTCTTAAAGCAAACCTCACTTATCTTGTTTACACATGACGATATAACTACTCAAAAAGTGATCAGGACAGATCACCTAGCTTCCGCCAAAAATAACGGTGTAGGCCGACCCATAATTAGTAAGATTAAACAGAGGGTATCATTATGTTAGATAACTGTACGATTGAAGAACGCTGGAATGCTGTCGACAAGCTCGTAGAGCGCTGGCTGCAGGAACGGCAATTGGTCATCGTTCAGTTTTGCGCCCTCAGCGGGGTTCATGAGCTCAACCAAGATGATGATCCCTCCAGCATGCGGCTACAAAATTTCTGCCAGCTTCTCGTTGATTACATGTCAGCCGGGCACTTCGAAGTCTATTACGAAGTTATCCGTGAAGCAGAAGCTTTTCAGGATGGCAGCGTAAATCTGGCAAAAGGCCTCATGCCAGAAATAACCCTAACAACCAAGATATCCATGGACTTCAACGATCTTTACACCAGCGGAAAAGGGGATTGGGGACACTTGTCCAGCAGTTTATCGAAACTGGGAGAAAATCTAGCCGCGCGATTTGAACTAGAAGATCAATTGATAAATACCATGCACGAATCCCATCGCGAGCAGGTCGCCTGATGCCACTGCGGCGTCTCGCCTTTGCTGTTACGATATCTAACCACCTAGAGTAAAAGGGCTAAGCAGTACTATCTGATAGCGCTTCGACAACTTCATCTACGACATAGAGCAAGCCGGTTAGTATGATGACTCGCCCCTTCCTAAAAATAGATCTTTCAACTTATATGGACCGTTTTGTCTCGCTCTCATTGACAACGCTGATGCTGTTTCTGCTTGCCGCATGTGACGGTAGTCAATTACCCAGTAAAAGCGGGGAAAACGCAGTAAAAGGTATTTACAGCGCGTCTCTATCTCAAAATGGCAAACTCAGTATTATTGGCTCCATCACTCACGGTGGCAGTCTTTGGACAACGCGCAACAATGAACGTCGGTTTGACTGGAACCATAATAAGGGCGAGCCTACCAATATCATCGCCAGTGGTTTTTCTCCAGACGGCCTGTTCGCAATGACTGCAGACCACCAAACCATGGTGTTATGGGATACCACCACGGGCGAGGCTGTTACGTTCTGGACCGCGCCAAATGAAGTGCTGTCCATTGAACTGACCCCTTCTGGCAATTATGCACTGCTAGGATTGGGAGACTATACGGCGGTTTTGTTCGATGTAAAACGGGGCGGTATCCAACGCACATTTTATCATCAGGATCGCGTTCGCAGCGTAGCTCTCAGCGTCAATGGAAAACTCGCAGTCAGCGGGTCAGAAGACCGAACAGCCAAGCTTTGGGATATGGCTAGCGGCAAAGAAATATTCAGCTGGGATCACAAAGAAGAGGTTGTCACGGTAGCAATTGCACCTAATGGTAAAAAAGCCCTGACTGTCGCTAAATATGACAAAGCCGTAATTTGGAGTACCACGACAGGTAAAGCCCTTGGTAATCTCGCCTTGAGCGCCAGTGCGATAAAGCGTGGTCAAACCTTTACCAGCGCCCGCTTTTCGGACGATGGACGCTTACTATTGACGGGCAATTCCAATCGATTAGTACAATTGTGGGATACACGATCATTTAAACAATTAGCAAGCTGGACCGTACCAAAACGAGATCTGTGGAGGCCGACCAGTGCGTCAATAGTCGCGGTTAGCTTTAGCATTAAACAGGATGTCTATTACGCCATTGCTTCAAATGGTTTTACTCATCAATTGAAACGCTAAAGTGGTGCACACCCTCATCTAGCCGGCGATTAGCTCTGCTACATCTGCGCTGAAGGGGTCTTGACCGCGAATACAACCGCGGCCATTCCACATCAAGAGTTTAGCCTTCCGCCCCCTTAATCGATATCAACTCTACATCAAAAATTAACGTAGCATTAGGACCAATAGGACCACCACCCGTGCCGCCGGGGCCATAAGCCAGCGCAGAAGGAATGAACAGCTGCCACTTTGAACCAACCGGCATCAGCTGCAATGCTTCGGTCCACCCAGGAATCACGCCATTGACTGGAAAACTAACCGTGGCGCCACGCGTATAAGAACTATCAAATTCAGTACCATCGATCAAAGTACCCGCATAATGGACTTCAACCGTATCGGTTGCCTCCGGCTTAGCACCAGACCCCGCTGTAATAATTTTATACTGCAAACCGCTCTCAGTCGTCAAAACACCATCTTTGGTTCCATTTTCGACAAGAAATGACTCGCCTTCCGCCATATTCTGCTCAGCAATTTTACCCGCTTCTTCTTGTTGCTGGGCCATTTGCTGCTGCTGAAAGGCCTGCATTTCCGTCATAATTTCTTCCTGAGACATTAACTGTTCAGCACCGTCAATGGCATCTTTTACGCCCTGAGAGAACGCGTCAGCATCAATGGAGAATGATTCTTGCTTTATACGCTGACCCAGCCCAATACCCATGCCATAACTCACCCTCTTCACTTCACTATCGAGGGTCATAGCGGCGGGAGCGGCATCTACTGTTGGTTCAGCGGCTTGTTGATCACATGCTATCAATGTCGCACTGATAGCGACAGCCAGTACTATTTTACGTTTCATGGTAATTCCTGTTTGCGAATGTATTAAAGAACAAACTACTGTCCGTGGATAAACCATCGGAAGATCGTATGTTACTACTGTTATCACCCTCAGTGACAGTGGCTTCTATCACGTTTTCGAGTTCCGCTAGTTGATCCGTTGCTGGAGTGACGATTGGACCTCGCTGCTGATTCGAATAGCGCCATTGTCCACTTTCATCCTGCCATCTGAATATTTCGCCCGGAGATGCTGGTTCTGCTGCTACCTCCGTCTCTCTCAGGGAGTCAACATCAGCATCCACCCAAACTACATCCCCTACCATAGCTGGCATCCATTCCTTCGGCGTCATAATCGGCCGACCTGATGGACCACTAATCACCAACGGCAGAAAAAGCACAATTACCATCAAAAACACCAATACTAACTTACCGAACCCATTCATCTACCAACCGCCAATTGCCCGATTTGACGGTCTTTTACTATAGCACTCACGGCCAACGCGAGCTGACTCTACCGGCTGATCGTCGACATGCCGGAGCAGGGACAACACCGAAAAACTTGTTAACAACGAATATGTCTATAATTTCATCTAACCTAGCAGGTAAACAGGATAGACTGCGTCTTTCTAGACGCCTTCATATTTTCGTCTATACTAATCAATTATCAGCAAAAACAAAGGGTTATGCTATATGGCTAATAATAAAGCCCCGGCCAAGCAAGTGACTGGAAAAAAGAAAAAGGTCATAACAGCCAAGACTGCCGCTGCAACAAAAGCTAAAACTGTAAACAAAACAACGGCAACAAAAACCGCTGCTAAAAAATCCGCCGTGAAAAAAACACCGGTGAAAAAAACAGCGCCAACAAAGACCGCTCCTAAGAAAGCCGCCGCGAAGAAAACACCGGTGAAAAAAACAGCGACAACAAAAACCGCCCCTAAGAAAGCCGCCGCAAAAAAAGCACCGGTGAAAAAAACAGCGGCAACAAAAACCGCCCCTAAGAAAGCCGCCGCAAAGAAAACA
>Ga0206130_10000824_pt1 | contig 48712 bp, 49 predicted proteins | sample Helgoland_Spring_9_FD_148637 | JGI IMG/M metagenome (GOLD analysis project Ga0206130, IMG submission 148637) | Pelagic subsurface seawater microbial communities from Kabeltonne, Helgoland, North Sea - Helgoland_Spring_Bloom_20160512_1 | ecosystem: Environmental > Aquatic > Marine > Epipelagic ...
GCCCCGCTTAATGTTATATCTAATTCTCGCCAGCGTAGCTCGTTTGCGTAGCTGATAGAGGGCTTCTAAAGTTACCGGCCAAAAGTCGCAAGCGCTATTTTTCGGAAAACGCACTTTTTTTGAAATTCCTTATTCACTCAGTAAAACGCCTGTTTGCAGGTAATATTATCTCAATAGTGCAGAGTTTTGCGCAATAAAAAACCTATTGACACGATCCGGCGTCGCTTTGTCGACAATGATGAGGTATTTTAGCGTCGTGACTGGCTCGTGTTGGTTCGATTCACCTTATCATTTTGGGACCCACCGACCAAAGCAACGCAGCGGGACCCGACTCGCATTACAAACGTCGCGATTTTATGAGGCGCTTGTCCTTATCGCGATTCCCAGGAGGACCAAGACCAAAGAGCCGCGAGCAATCATTGGGACAATCTTTATGATCTTTGGATCAGGCACTTCACCTTTTTTGAATTTCGACGGTGGATAAACATTTGCAAAGATTACTGCGCCCAAAAGAACGGTGGCACCAAGCAGTTTCATGTTGAAGGCCCAACCCAGATTCATGCCGCCATAAATTTGATAGGCGAGGCCAAAACCAGTGATCCATAACAACACTAAAGCAATCAACCCAATTTTCGCCAGTTTGGCCATGGTTTTTTGAACAGCGGCGCTTGGGGCCTCTTTGACCAATAGGTGCTCTTTTGCGAGCAAGCTGTTTGCCACCCCCAGGCCACCAGCCAAAAACAGCCCAAGAAAATGGAAGAATTTTAGAATGACGATAAGTGACATAGTGGTACCCTCTAAATGACAATTAATTACCTTCGTAAGCGAATCATACTTATTAGGGCGCGTCAAACGGTGTCCTGCGCAAAAGTGTAGTTGGCCTACCCCAACATGAAGACATCGTATCGTGTGGATTTGCCCAAGATCTGATGCGAGCAGCCCCTTATGCCCGCAATCGGCGCCGCCTTGGCGGGCCACTTTAAAACGACTCTATGACGTGCTTGTTGAAGCGCCACACTGACCAGCTCTGCCGCATCTTCATCCGCCCCCACTATCTCCCGCACTTGTCGGAGATCACGCTTCACCAGTGCGGAGTTTGTCCGGGGCGGATGCATGGGATCAATTAGAATAGCCTCGGCGAATAATCCGGGCAAAAGATCCTTTGCATCACCTTGTAAGAGAGTCATCCGGTCCATAATCTCGCTAAATTCGCCCCCCTCCTGTCGGGCCCGCTCCATCCCCTGCACTAATAGAGTGTGCATTTGCTCTGAACGTTCAATCAAAGTGACCTGAGCGCCGAGAGAGGCCAAAAGGAAGGAGTCGCGGCCCAGGCCAGCGGTGGCATCTATAACAGACGGTGTTTTGCCTGCACGCAGTCCCATCGCTTTGGCCAGAGCTTGTCCCCGCCCTCCACCAAAGCGAAGCCGATGCGCAACAGCACCACAGACGAAATCAACTCGCAATTTTCCAAGCGACTGCTTCATAGTTTTGTCATTCTCATATCCGGTGCTTGGCGAATGGTTTGACCCACTCTAGGCCCGGATCTCTGGCGTCAGATAAATCACCGTAGGGCCATCTGCGGCGAAGGCCTCTGTCACAGCTTGGCGCAGCTCGGCAAAAGTCGCTGGCGCCACGGCATTGGCCCCATAGGCTTTCGCTAAACTCATAAAATCAGGATTTTTCGCAATCACAGCGTTAGGGGCTATCTGAGCGCTGCGCATACTGTCCTCTATCTCTTTGAGCTTACCATTGTCCCATAAGATGATCGGCAAGGCTTGCCCCAGCTCGACTGCCGCGCCCAACTCTTGCACAGAATATTGAAACCCGTAGTCGCCTGCGATGGCCATGGTGGGGTGCGAAGGTCGTGCAGTGGCGCCGCCAATCGCAGCCGGCAAAGCATAGCCTAAGGTCCCAAAGCCTGACGGATGATGCCAATGCTTCGGCCGAGTCATAGGCCAAACCTCATTAGCCACATAAGCAAACTGGGTCATATCAGAGTAAATCATCGCGTTTTCCGGCACTACGGCGCGCAGAGCCTCCACAATCGCAATAATCCCAGGACGCTCTACTTCGGTTTCCGCACGCCAAACATCGCGTTGATGGGCAACATCAGACGCCTGCCAGAGCGAAGAGGACGGCGTCAACGTTTCAAGCAAGCGGGCCATGGCATCCTCAGCCCGTGCATTGATGGCCACATCAGCGCGGTGTTCATCGGCCAGACACTCCGGATCAATATCAATCCGATAAAGTGGGCATTCATGGCCCATATGGTTGCGCCATAGATCAACCTCAGCCAATTCAGTGCCAATGGCAACAATGCAATCCGCCTGCGCCATAACCTGCGCCGAACTTGGGCGCGCCAAAGCCGAACCAAAATTAAGCGGATCATCCCAAGCTATAACACCGCGCCCAGCATAGGTCTCAAAGCACGCCGCACCGCAGGCACGTACGACCTTGCGCAAAGCCTCCAACGAGGCCGCCGCGCCGCCACCAATCACAAATAATGGATAAGAAGCCACTGTGAGCGCCGCCCCCAAGCCTGATATATCGGCATTCAACATGCCTATTAGTTTAGCCAGAATTCTTGATTGACGCGGGGCAGCTGAGGCTTGGCTTTCCAGCAATGTAATTGGCACTTGAATGTGTTTACTGCGCGCGCGTTGTGTTTTGAACTCCACCAAAGCACGATCCACGAGATCATAAGCCGCCTTGGCGCTGTTGGCTTGATAGGACCAATCGCAAACCGTCCGGGCCGCTGCCTCTTGATCCAACATCTGGTGCAGCTGGCCGCGACGGGCTGCGGTCTCATCCAGACAGCTTGAGAGCACCAAAACAGGTATCGAGTCTGAATAGGCTTGGCCCATGGCCGTCATAATATTGCACAATCCCGGCCCGGTGATCACATAAGCCACCCCCGGCTTGCCAGTAGCTCGGGCATAGCCATCGGCCATAAAGCCAGCGCCCTGTTCGTGGCGAGCCAAAATATGACGAATGCCAGCCTCTTCAATGCCGCGATACATCTCTTGGTTATGCACCCCAGGGATTCCAAAAATAACGTCAACGCCGCGATCTTTCAGCATATGCGAAATTTGCACGCCTAAGGGTTTGGTCTCTTGCATCAGTTCCTCCAAAATCTAAGCGTAAATAAAGTATAAACAGCCAACAATTCCAACCTGCCCAACAGCATTGTCATGGCCAAGATCCATTTTGCGGTGTCATTTAAACTGCCGTAATTTCCTGAAGGTCCAATCACCTCGCCCAAGCCCGGCCCAATATTGGCTAACGCCGCAGCTGCACCAGAAAAAGCCGTGAGCATATCAAGGCCCGTAAAGGCCAAGGCCATGGCCGAGATCCCTAAAGACACAAAGAAAATCACGAAGAATGAAATCACTGAGTTGATCACATCTGTGCCCACAATCCGGCCCTGATAGCGCAAATTGAAAACCCCATGTGGGCTGTTGATCTTACGCAACTGCATGTGAATGGCAGAAACCAAAAGCTGATAGCGAAACACCTTCACTGAGCAAGAGGTGGATCCCGCACAACCGCCCACCAGCCCCACATAGAAAAACAGCACAATGGCCACAGGGCCCCAGCCGCTGTAATCCGCACTGACATAGCCTGTCCCGGTTACAATCGACACCACATTAAACAGCACCTTACGAAAGCCCAACTCGCCTTGCAATTCATTGCCCTGCCACAGCACCGCCGTCAAAAACCCAACGGCGACCATCAAAATGATGAAAAACATCCGCACTTGGGTATCTTTGAACAATGAGCTCGGTTGCCCATTGATCAGCTGAACATAGCGCACAAACGGCAGCGCGGCCAAACACATAAATAGAACGCAAGCATATTCGGTGGCGGCGCCAAATCTGACGAAGGAAGCATCATAAGACGAAAACCCTCCGGTCGCGATAGTCGTCATCGCATGTAAAACTGCATCAAAACTGCGCATTCCTGACGCAATATAAACAACTGCGCAGGCCGCCGTAAGCGCCACATAGAGCCATGCAATTTGCGCAGCAATCTCCGTAGCCCGCGGCAAAATCTTACCAAACGTATCAAACCCCTCGGATCGGAATATCTGCATGCCGCCCACGCGCAGCTCAGGCAGAAACACCATGGCCACAACAATAATCCCAATTCCACCAAGCCATTGTAGGATCGAGCGCCACAACAGCAGGCCATCGGGCAAATAATCAAGTCCCGAAAACACAGTCGCCCCGGTGGTGGTCAGCCCAGACATGGCCTCAAAGAATGCATCTGTATAGCTAGCATCTGTTGCGCCGAGAACAAATGGCAAAGCTCCAAAAAGCGGAAGTGCTACCCAAACACCGGTAGTCAACAAAAACGTTTGTTGTAGTGTCAGCCCCCGCGCCTCTTCACGCCGTGTGGCCAAATAAATCATGCCGCCAGTCAGCACCGTAATAAGAGCACATTCCAAGAACACACCCGAATGGCCATTACCACGGGACAAATCCAAGGCAAAGGGAAACAGCATGGTGAGGCCAAGGCAACTGACCAACAAACCGACCACATTGAAAACTGGGCGTACATCAAACATAGATTTAGCGTTGGCGTTGAATGCTCGGCAAGTCAAGCAATCAGCCGATGTGAAACAGGCTTTCGAAGGTGCGTGGATCAAGGCTGGTTTGAGCGAAGGTTGGCCCTTCGGTCAGAACCGAGATTGCATCATGACTGTGCAGGCTTTCTTGATGGCTTGCAATAACCCTAAAATCACCAATCCGCGGGTCGAGTTGCAATTGCTCACAAAACAGTCGCGCGGCATCTTCCACGAAAATTGGATTGGCCGCGTTCAACTCAGCAAAAGCTTGCTCATCTTCGCGTTTGACCATGACTTGGGTCTCGGTCGGCACCGCTAGGCGGCACAGGTCTACCAGATCCTCAAACCATAAGCAGCTTTCGTATGGAGCCACCATCACAGATATCCTAGCAACAGATCGTTGGGAATGTGGCGTTGCCAGCTGACCACGCCTCGCGCGTGCATGCTCGGCCAATTCCAGTGAACAAGGGCAGGTGGAGGAATAAACATAGTCGAGATGGATCACCTTGTGGCGTTGAGCATCAATCTCAACCAGCTCAAGCGCAATGTCGTAATATTGGTAGCCGCTCAATCCACTGCGCAGGCTCTCGACCTTCATCGGGAAAGACAGGCGCATTTGGATGCGCGCATCAAAGCTTTCTAGATCAGCCTTATAATCGTCCAAGGCCCGATCGATCACATCAAAACTAAAGGTTTCCTCAGAATGACGGTAGAATGTGCGCATGATGCGGGACATGTTAATGCCCTTTTTATCCGCATCCAGCGAGACGGAACCTGTCACCGAGGTTTCCAATTGCAAAGGGCCATTGTCGCGAGTTTTAAATCGGATCGGCAGGCGAAAATTGGAAATGCCCACGTGCTGAATATGTCGCTGAGCGCCCCGGATGAGCGAAGACGGCCCATTCTGAAGATCAGGCAAGCCCCAAATATATTTGGCATCCACCTCAAAAGCCTTAGGGTAGACCCGGCTGAGCCCTAAGCCTGCGTCACTTGGCAAAATGGGGCCAAATGCCTCCACCTCATCAGCGCTGGCAGCACATGCCCAACGACGCAACAAGGCTGCAGCCGCCTCAATGTCAGCGCGAGTCGGTGCTTCGTCCATGTCTGGAAAATGAATGTTCATGGCAATTTCCCCTTTTCTCAGGTGCGGGCCTTCCCCTCACATATTGGGGATCAACAGGTTAGTTTTCAACTTCTTTATTGGGACATAGCCTGTTTCATGCAATTTCAAGCCACGTAAGCGAATTAATCCGATAGGAACGCAACGTCCAATGCCGCCTGTAGATCAGAATTGAGGTCTTTCGCACTCTCCAAACCAATAGACAGGCGCAACAATCCTGGCATTATGCCCAGCAAATCCTTTTGATCCTGCGGCAGGCGTTGATGAGTTGTGGTCGCAGGATGGGTGATAATCGATTTAGAATCCCCTAAATTGTTTGAAATCAACATTATTTCCAAGGCGTTTATCATTGAAAATGCCCGCACCTTGCTGCCAACATCAATTGCCAGGACCGTGCCACCGGCGCCCATTTGCGCTTGTGTAAGCGCAAACTGTGGATGGCTTGGCAAACCCGGATATATAACGCGTGCCAAATCCCCTCGTTGCTCCAACAGTCCGGCAAGCTCAGTCGCTGTCGCCACTTGCGCGCGCACGCGCAGGTCCAAAGTCTCGAGGCTTTTGACCATCATCCAGGCGTTAAATGGGCTCATCGCCCCACCGGTGTGCTTCATGAAAGGTTCAACAATCGACCGAATGATCTCTTTCGAGCCCAGAATCACCCCGCCCAATCCACGGCCTTGACCATCGATATGTTTGGTAGCGGAATAGATCACCACATCGGCACCAAGAGGTATCGCATTGGAATAAACCGGCGTGGAAAACACATTGTCCACCACCACCAAAGCGCCGGCCGCATGGGCCAGTTTGGCTACGGCTGCTATATCAATCACTTCGAGCGTCGGATTCGAGATGCTTTCAAAAAATACCAATTTGGTGTTGGGGGTGATCGCTTGGGCCCAAGCGTCTAAATCCAACCCATCCACCAAAGTTACTTGTACGCCAAAGCAGGCCAAGACCTCTTCAAGAACATAAAGACAAGATCCAAACAAAGCCCGCGCCGCCACCACATGATCGCCCGCCTGCGTCATCGCGGCCAGTGCCCCATGCACCGCAGCCATGCCACTAGCCGTGGCAAATCCATCCTCGGCTCCCTCCAGAGCCGCAATCCGTTCCTCGAACATGCGAACGGTCGGGTTGCCGTAGCGCGCATAGATGAACTCATCTTCGCCCGCCTGCTCAAACCGAGCCTCGGCTGCCTCAGCACTTTCATAAACAAAGCCCTGAGTCATGAAAATAGCTTCCGACATTTCAGAGTATTGCGAGCGACGGGTGCCAGCATGCACCGCGAGTGTGCGTTTATCGCGTGTCATTTGACCCTCCTTAATAGCACAAAAAACCCCACCGGTGAAAGACGGGGTGTTTAAAACTACCCAAACCTTTTTAGCAGCTTATTTAACGTGGCCCGCAATCCGGTAACAAATCGCCACATAGATTGCCTAAGCCCCAGGCCCAGGCTGGTCAACATGGAAAGTTGAGGTCGTAACCGCTTGTGTGGGCGCGCGAGCCAAACTTAGTGGAGCGCATTCGTGTAAAGGAAACCAGGCAAAAGGAAACAATTCAAACAAATCGAAACAAAGGAAGTCCGCTGCAGACGCCCAACTGCCTGTAGAGCGCTGAAGGCGACCTCCAGGAGAAAAGGGCGCAGCGCGGCCGCTCCGCTGCATCAATCACCCTTCTGAAGTGCGTATTTGGTAAGCAGTCTCCCCTGCATCATAAAGAAGGCAAACAAAGCTGCGGTAAGACCAAAAGTTTTGAAATAGACCCAAATTTCCGTAGAAAAACCGCGCCAGATCACCTCATTTAACATAGCAAGCCCAAAGAAAAATGCAGTCACCCGCCGCGTGAGGATCATCCAACCCGCATCTTGCATCGGCAAGGCCTCTTGCATCACCACACGCAGATAGGACTGCCCACGCAGCAGACCAATGCTCAAAAGACCTCCAAAGATCAGATATATCAGCGTCGGTTTCATCTTGATAAAGCGATCATCGTTCAGCCAGACCGTCATCCCGCCAAAGGCTGTCACCAAAATCACAGTCATAATCTGCATAGGTGAGATCTTTCCGGTCAGCTTCCAGAGAATCCCCGTGCAGACCAGCAGCAAGGGCACGAATAACGCTGTCACTACGATAAATCCTTGGTAATCGTTGCTGCCAATTGTGTAGACCGTCTCTTTCATGCGCATATAGGCGAAGAAAAAAGCCGCCATCGGCCCAAATTCCAGCAGCGGTTTTACCCATTTTGGCAATGTATCATCAGACATAATCAATCGTCCCTATTATCCTGAAAATTCAACTATCACGGCACCCAGCGCAATCAAAGCCATCAATGCCACCCTGCGCGGTCCCACCGTCTCTTTGAGAAACAACCAACCGATCAAAGCGGCAAAAACCGTAGATGTTTCGCGCAATATCGCGGCCTCGCCGACTTTACCCAACCGTGTGGCCATTAAAATTGAGCCCAAGGAGGTAATCGCCACAAGCCCGCCCACGGGTCCCCGCCACCAAAGGCCCTGCCCTTTCAGAGAGATTCCTTTGCGCTTGGCATAAAGCCCCGAGATGATTGGCATGGTCCAACTGTCGACCACAAAAAACCATGCAAGAAAGGTAAAAGGATCGGCAGAAGCCCGAATGCCATAGGCGTCATAGGTGGTGTAAAGTGCCACACATAGACCGGTGCACAGCGCCAAACCCAGCGCCATATTAAGCGTTTCACGCTCCAAGGTCACCGTGCGTAAATTGTAGACTGCAAGTCCGAAGATGCCGCATAATAATACCCCCATGCCCGCCCATTGTCCGCGTGTGAACACCTCACCAAACAGCAAATAGGCGCCAACCACAGTAAACAACGGACCAGAGCCGCGCACCACCGGATAAACAACCGTATAAGCGCCGCGGGTATAGGCCATCGCTTGGAGTGTCTTATAAAGCGTATGAATAGCCCAAGCACCCGCCAGTATCGGCCAAAGGTGCGCAGCAGGCCAAGGCACAACAAACAAGGCAACAGGCAAAGCCATCAGACCATAGCTCACATCCATCGCCCCGCGCATGACCCAAGGATCAACACGTCCTTTTTGCATTGCTGCGAAGGCAGCGTGAAGCACAGCTGCCATCAGCGCCAATATCATCGCAAAATGTCGGCCCGTCTCCGTGCCTTCAATCGCCAGGATCCATTCAGTCAAGCCGTTAAGCCCCTGTCAATGCATTGGCAAAATCTTTCGGATCGAACGCGTCGAGATCATCAATCTGCTCCCCTACTCCAATCGCGTGGATTGGCAGAGCAAACTTATCTGCTAATGAAACCAATACACCACCCTTCGCGGTGCCGTCCAACTTGGTCATGATCAGTCCCGTTACATCCGCCAATTTCTGGAATACTTCCACCTGATTTAGAGCATTTTGCCCAGTCGTTGCATCCAGAACCAAAATTGTATTATGTGGCGCGCTGGGATCTTTTTTGCGGATCACCCGTATAACCTTCGACAGCTCTTCCATCAAATCAATCCGGTTTTGGAGGCGCCCTGCAGTGTCGATCATCAGCAAATCTGCACCATCCGCTTCGGCCTGCGTCATAGCATCAAACGCTAAACTGGCCGGATCCGAGCCTTCAGGCGCGGTCATAACCGGCACACCTGCGCGCTCGCCCCAGACTTTAAGCTGGCCCACCGCTGCAGCCCGAAACGTATCGCCTGCTGCAATCACAACGGACTTGCCCGCCTGTTTAAACTGGCTGGCCAATTTGCCGATTGTGGTTGTCTTCCCAGATCCGTTCACCCCAACCACCAAAATCACCTGCGGTTTTTTGTTATAAATCGGCAAAGGCCGCGCCACTGGCTCCATGACCCGGGCAATTTCTTCAGCCAAAGCAGTCTTAATTTCAGCGGTCGACAGTTTCTTGCCAAACCGCCCCTCCGCCAAATTAGCTGTGATCCGTACCGCAGTGTCTACCCCCATATCAGAGGAGATCAACAGCTCTTCCAGCTGCTCCAACATATCATCGTCCAACACCCGACGCGGCGTGCGTCCAAATACGCCTGACTTTCCAGGTAGGGGATTAAGTGGTGTCGTATCAATTTCCAAAGGTTCAAACGCCACTTTTGGCGCCGCCTCCGGTACGGCCAACGGCTCAGGCTCAGGCTCAGGCTCAGGCTCAGGCTCAGGCTCAGGCTCAGGCTCAGGTATAATCACAGCATCAGTGGCTACAACAACCGATGGCTCATCTTCCAAGATATCTTCGGGAACAACGTCCTCCTGCACAATTGCATCCAAACCCTCTTCCAGCTTCGCAGAAGATTTAAAAAGCTTAGATTTTAATTTACCGAAAAAGGACATCAAAGTACTCCAGAGTTCTTGCCGTTACATCACATACAATAGCGGCATGCCCGTTGCGGTTGCGGTTGCGGTTGCGGTTGCGGTTGCGGTTGCGGTTGCGGTTGCGGTTGCGGTTGCGGTTGCGGTACTCAGAGCGTGCAGCAATGCCAATGGCATGCAGCCACTGTCGCACTTTTTATATAGAGCTTGGCCGCTTCCGCCTCCAACCCCGGATCAAATTTCTTCGGGGAAGTGTTTCATCACGGATTTGATTGGATTTGGTGCTGCTTGGCCCAGGCCACAAATTGAAGTGTCAGTCATGGCCGTCGTCAGCTCAGTCAAAAGAGATTGATCCCAAGTTTTGGCCCCCATCAATTTCACCGCTTTTTCACAGCCAACTCGACAAGGCGTGCATTGCCCACAGCTTTCATCCTCAAAGAAGCGCAGCATGTTCAACGCTGCACCACGAGCACTGTCTTGCTCAGACAACACAACAACCGCCGCAGAACCAATAAAGCTACCAAGAGGCTGCAGAGTATCAAAGTCTAACGGCACATCATGAATAGAGGCTGGCAACAAACCAGAGGAGGGCCCACCGGGTTGATAAGCTTTGAAAACATGCCCCTCCAACATACCACCACAAGCAGCAATGATATCGGTGATCGTTGATCCGGCGGGTAGAAGATAAACACCGGGCTTTTGTACGCGGCCAGACACAGAGTAGCTGCGCAAACCGCGGCGACCATTGTGTTCGATCGCATTAAGGCATTCCGGCCCTTCACGCACAATCCGCGCCACCCAAAGCAGGGTTTCGACATTGTGCACCAAAGTCGGACGATTGTGCACACCTACCGCTGCCACGAAAGGCGGACGATGCCGGGGCAAACCGCGCTTGCCCTCGATGCTCTCGATCATCGCGCTTTCTTCGCCACAAATATAAGCCCCTGCCCCACGACGCAGATCAATATAGCCCGCAGGCACCAGACCCGAGGCCTCCAAAGCTGCAATCTCATTGGCCAAAATATGTAACACAGCAGGATATTCATCGCGCATGTAGATAAAGCAGGTGTCCGCCTCAACCGCCCAAGCGGCAATCAACATGCCTTCTAAAAACAGATGCGGGGTCCGCTCGAGGTAATAGCGATCTTTGAATGTTCCCGGCTCACCCTCATCTCCATTTACGGCCAAGTAGCGCGGACCTGCGTTGCCACGGACAAAACCCCATTTCGTGCCAGATGGAAATCCTGCACCGCCAAGACCGCGTAGGCCACTGGCTTTGATCTGAGATTGAACCTCTTGCCAATCCCCTTGGGCGCGCAGCTCCAACAGCCGAGAATAACCGCCCGTAGCTTGATAGGTCGCAAGCTCTTCATACTCGGGAATATTCGCATGGGTATAGCCCGCGGCAATAGCCACCAAAACCTTTTCAGGTGTGGCATGATCTATGTGATGATGCCCGAACTCCAGCACGGGTGCCGTGTCACATCGGCCCATACAGGGTGCACGAACAACACGCACTTGTGCCGGATCCAAACCTTGTTCCAGCGCTTCCTGCAATGCCGCCGCACCAGCCATTTCACATGACAAGCTATCGCAAACCCGAACCGTCAGTGCGGGCGGCGGCGTTTCATCTTCTTTGACCACGTCAAAATGCGCGTAGAAAGTTGCAACTTCATAAATCTCTGCTTGGCTCAGACGCATTTCCTCGGCCAAGGCCCGCATGTGGACTGCCGAGATATGACCATAAGCATCTTGGATCAGGTGCAAAAATTCAATTAACAAATCGTGTCGGCGTGGTTGATCACCCAGAAGCTCTTGCACTTGTGTCCAGGCCGTGTCTTCGACTTGACGACCCTTTGGCCGCACCCGACCACGCCCAGAACCAGATTTCCAAACACCTTTTGTCGATTTTTTAGCCATGATCAGTTCCTCAACTCGTTGCAGGGGGTTTAACCTGCATCAACATCTCTAAATAGGTCGAAATGCGACACCACTTGTTTCAGATGCGTTTCTCTAAAGTCTGAATGCCGCTATTCAGGCAGGATTAAAACAATTGGCCCTGTTCAGGCAGTTTTGACTTTGGTGTTTTAACACCGCTCGCAGTGCCGCCCTGCGCCACGGAAAAGAGGCCATCGGCAAACTCTATCTCAAGATATTTCGCCTTTTTTGCCCCAGCCACCCCAGTGATCAAAACCTCACCCGCGCGCACAACCGCATAGCCACGGCGCAGGGTCTCGCGATATCCCAAGGTTTCGCGCAGCCGGTCAGTGGTGTGCAATCTCAGTTGGCGTTCAGAAATTTGACGGGCAAAATTTTGATCTAAACGCAGGTTAAAATCATCCAAATCTCTACGCAGCCTCACGATCCACTCAGCCAATGGCGCCGGCCGAAGTCGTGAAACCGAAGCACTCAACATCTGCCGGGCCGATAGCGCGCGGCGGCCCAAGGCCGGACGCAAGCGATTGCCAAGCATCTGCAGCTGACGCGCCTCGTGCGTCAACACCCGACGCAAGGCCGAAGGTTTGACCAGTGCAGCGGCGGCACCGAGCCGCAATTGCTGGCGTTGCACCAAGCTTCGCAGAGCTAAGGGCAACCGACCTTCCCAAAGATCCAACCTTTGCTGGGCATGTATGGTCAAGCTGTCAGGACGGGGCAAAGCCCGCGACAAATCAGCCAAACGTTGTTTGCGCCGCGTCATGATATTGGCCAAAGCCTGCGCGGACCGGGCCCCCAAAGAATTGGTTTCAGCCAAAAGGTCCAACCGCACCGGAACCGCAAGCTCAGCCGCCGCACTCGGGGTTGGCGCGCGCTGATCCGATGCGAAATCAATCAAGGTGGTATCCGTTTCATGACCCACCGCAGAAATGAGCGGAATTTCCGAGGCTGCGGCTTCCCTGGCCACAATTTCCTCGTTGAACCCCCAAAGATCTTCAATGGAGCCACCACCGCGCGCCACTATGATCAAATCAGGTCGCGGCAAAGCCCCACCCGGTGTGAGCGCGTTAAAGCCTGCAATGGCCTGCGCCACCTCCGACGCACAATTACTGCCCTGCACCGCCACCGGCCAGACCAAAACCTTACGCGGAAACCTATCGCGCAATCGATGCAAAATATCACGGATCACCGCGCCGGCAGGCGATGTCACCACCCCAATCACCTCAGGCAAAAACGGCAAGGCTTGCTTCCGGGCTGGGTCAAACAAACCCTCAGCCGCTAAGGCCGCCTTTCGCTTTTCCAGCATGGCCATCAAAGCACCTACACCCGCAACAGCGACATCATCTACGTTGAGATTATATTTTGACTGCCCACCAAAGGCCGTCATCTTGCCGGTCACCACAACCTCCATACCCTCTTCAGGCATGACGGAGAGATTTGACACTTGGCCTTTCCAAGTCGTGCAGGCCAGCGAATTGCGGTCATCTTTCACGTCGAAATACATATGTCCAGAGCGCGCTAAAATGACCCGCCCGACTTCGCCTTTAACCCGAATTCGGCCAAATTCAGATTCCAGCGAGCGTTTCACCGCGCCAGAAATTTCCGAAACTGTAAATTCGGGGGCGTTTTCGCCTGCGCGAGGATCGTCAATCAGATCGGACATTGTTCACCTTGTGACCAGAGTTGATACAGCTTAGAACGCCCGTAAGCAAAGGCCAAGGGGAGCGCGTGTCATAAATATCTTAATCTTAGGCGGTGGTGGACGTGAGCATTCATTGGCTTGGGCCGTCGCCCAAAATCCAAAATGCGATCGTTTAATCGTGGCCCCTGGAAATGCGGGCATTGCCAAGATCGCAGACTGCGTATCTCTGGATATTGTCGACGGCGGGGCGGTTCTTAAATTTGTGCAAAGCAATGCCGTTGATTTTGTGATCATTGGACCTGAGGCCCCCCTTGCCGCCGGAGTTGCCGATATCTTGCGCGCCACGGGCGTGTTGTGCTTCGGCCCAAGCCAAGCGGCTGCACAGCTGGAAGCTTCAAAGTTCTTCACTAAAACCATTTGCGATGCCGCAGGCGCTCCCACTGCGGGCTATGGGCATTTCACCGATATTCAAAGCGCAAGAGATTATGTGCATAAAATGGGTGCGCCTATTGTAGTCAAGGCCGATGGCTTGGCCGCTGGCAAAGGTGTAATCGTCGCTATGAGCCTGCAAGACGCGCTCGACGCGCTTGATGACATGTTCGGCGGCGAATTTGGTATAGCCGGAGCTGAAGTCGTGATTGAAGAATTTATGGAGGGTGAAGAGGCCTCCTATTTCATCCTTTGTGACGGCAACGACGTCCTGGCTATTGGCACCGCACAAGACCACAAACGCGTGGGCGATGGCGATACAGGACCCAATACCGGTGGCATGGGCGCTTATAGCCCAGCAGCGGTATTGTCGGATACGATTGCTGAAAAAGCGATGACTGAGATCATCAAACCTACCATGGCCGAAATGGCGCGACGCGGCACACCTTATCAAGGCGTACTCTATGCGGGATTGATGATCAAAGATGGCGTGCCACGTTTGATGGAATACAATGCCCGCTTTGGGGATCCAGAGTGTCAGGTTTTGATGATGCGACTCGGCGCACAAGCGCTGGATCTGCTTTTGGCCTGCGCCGAAGAGCGGCTTGCCGAAGTGCAGTGCAATTGGGCCGAAGATCATGCTTTGACAGTTGTCATAGCCGCAGATGGCTACCCGGGAGCCTATGCAAAGGGCAGTGTGATCGGAGGCATAGACGCCCTTCCCTCCACATCATCCGCGATGTGTTTTCATGCGGGTACCGCGCAATCAAATGCAGGTGTTACAGCACAGGGTGGGCGGGTCTTAAATGTCACAGCCCGGGCCAGCACTCTGGCCGAAGCCCGCGCTCAAGCCTATGCTATGGTCGATCAAATTGACTGGCCAGAAGGGTTTTGCCGCCGCGATATCGGCTGGCGCGCACTTTAAGTTATCTAGACTTAAACGACACGCGCTGGCCCGCTGCTGCAGTGTAACAGAGAGCCAGCGCAGTATTTTTAAATTTGACGCTCAGGCATCTGAACGATCAAACCGTCCAAAGCATCAGACACCCGCAGCTGGCAGGTGAGACGCGATTGGCCTGGTTTTGGCTCAAAAGCAAAATCGAGCATGTCTTCTTCCATACCGTCCATCACCGGCAATTTATCTGTCCAAGCTCTGTCCACATAGACATGGCAAGTGGAGCAGGCACAAGCACCGCCACAATCAGCCTCAATGCCGGGAATGTTGTTGTCACGTGCGCCTTCCATGACGGTGAGCCCATTGGACACCTCCACCACATGCTCCGTGCCGCTGTGTTCAATATATGTAATTTTGGCCATGTTATATGTCTCGCTAGAATGTTTCTCCCCTGAGGTATCATTTAATTCAAAAATTTCCAGCCCCATTCATACCGTTGTGAATTTGCTTGCTACATTATGTAAATGTTCTATTTTTGTTCTATGAATGTTAATTCACTTCAAACTTGGCCAATACCACCCGCAGCTCTGCCACATACGATGCTGGACCTGCTACCCAACGGTGCACGGGTCACTGTGGCCGGTTTGGTATTGGTGCGTCAAAGACCCGGAACCGCCAATGGAGTGATCTTCATCACGCTTGAGGATGAAACAGGGGTTTGCAATGTGATTGTCTGGCGTAAGCTTTATGAAACATACCGCCGGGCCGTGATCTCTGGGCGCATGCTGCGCGTCACAGGACGCATCCAGCGCGAGGGTGCGGTGTGCCATGTGATCGCTGAAAATGTGGAAGATATCTCCTTCATGTTGGATGAGCTGCTATTGTCCCAAACCAGCCGCGCCACAGAACAGCCTTGAGCTGACGCAGCCTCCAAACAAAAAGGGCGACCCAAGGGCCGCCCTCTATTAGTGAGGTGCGTGCAAATTAGTCTTGCACGGTCAAAGCCAAGAAGCGCGGATCACCAGCACGGCGGACCAGCAAGAGCATCGTCTTACGGCCCCCTTCTATTGTGGCTTCGACCTGTGCTTCGAAATCTGAAAGCGATGCGATTTTTTCCTGCCCCGCTTCGGTAATCACATCCCCAGATTTCATACCTTTTTTGAAGGCCTCAGACGTCTCTAGCACATCGACCACGACCACACCTACGGTGTTATCCAGCAGCTCAAGACCCTCCCGAATTTCATCAGTTATGTTCGACAGGGTAATCCCAAGATTTTCAAACTCCTTGGGCGTGTCTTCCGATATAGGCGCATCATCTGAGCGCGCCAAAGTCGCGTCATCTCGCAGACCAAGGGTCACGCTGAGCGTCTCGCGCTTGCCATCACGCACCACGATCACATCCACCGCTTTACCCACTTCGGTATTGCCGACGGTTTGCACCAAGTCGCGCACATCTTCGACTTCGTAGCCATCAAAGATCACGATCACATCGCCTTGCAACATGCCCGCATCATTGGCAGGGCCGTCTGGCACACCTGTGACCACAGCTCCGGCGGCGCGATCCAAGCCTTCAATACTCTCAGCAATATCTGCATCCACATCTTGTATTCGCACGCCCAACCAACCGCGACGAATTTCACCAAATTTTGTTAATTGATCCACAACCCGGCTCACAACATTTGAAGCCATTGAAAACCCGATTCCGATGGAACCGCCATTCGGCGACAAAATCGCAGTATTCACACCGACAACTTCGCCGTCCAAATTGAACAAGGGGCCGCCCGAGTTGCCGCGGTTAATCGCAGCATCGGTTTGGATGTAATCATCATAGATCCCAGCCAAGGCCCGATTGCGTGCTGATACGATCCCAGCTGAGACTGAAAACCCCTGCCCCAGTGGATTGCCCATCGCAACCACCCAATCGCCAACCCTTGCTGTGTCGCTATCGCCAAAGTTCACGAAGGGCAGCAGCGTGTCAGATTCGACCTTCAACACAGCGATATCTGTATTCTTGTCAGTGCCTATTACTTTGGCCGCCAATGTTTTGCCTGAGAAAAACTCAATCTCGATTTCATCAGCGCCTTCAATCACGTGATTGTTGGTCACAATGAAGCCATCTGCAGAGATCACAAAACCCGATCCCAATGCAGATGAGCGGCTTGGCCCACCATTGCCACCACCACGGCGGCGATCTTCAAACTCTTTAAAGAAATCTTCAAACGGAGATCCCTTGGGCACAATCCCACGGGGCGCTTGATCCGCACGGCCAGCGATAACCGTTGTTGTGGTGATATTGACCACCGAGGGGCTAATATCTTCGGCCAGATCGGCAAAAGTATTCGGCATCATTTGGGCCGAGACTTGGATCGCTTGCAGCATCAATAAAACCGTAACGGCAGTCAAAACTCCGACCACACGCAGATGCGTAAGTGATTTGGATACAGATATGGCAACAGATTTCATCATCATCTCCTTGTGAACCCGTCTACATAATGCAGATCGAGCTTTTTTCTTTGGTTAAGATTGATTTAGTGCGAAAGATTTCCAGCGCAATGGTACATTACAGTCGCTCAACAAGACGTGACTGTAAGAGCGGCGGAAATCCTCTTACGAAGCCACCAAAACAGCCAAAATGCAACCACCAACCAGCAGTCATCCACCCAACTGTCGACGCGCGGGAATGGCCAAGGACTTCAGCGCCTTGAGCAGCCCCTCAATGGCATGAGGGGCCAGTAAATATACCAGCCCCTCCGCAATCATAACGGCCGCTAGGCCGAATAGTAACTTTGCGATCAATTGGCCACGCGTGGCGCAGCAGACTGCAAGTAAGTCAAGAATTCGTGATCTGGTGGGATCACCAAAGTTGAATTCTCCGCTTTTATAGAGGCTTCATAGGCTGCCAATGATCGGTAGAAATCAAAGAACTCTGGATCAGCGCCAAACGACTCGGCCAAAATCCGGGTCCGTTGTGCATCTGCTTCACCTTCGATGATCAATGCATCACGTTTCGCCGCAGACAGCGTCTCTTCATGCGTACGATCTGCAACCGCGGTCACACGCTGTGCCGCTTCACGGCCTCGCGCACGTTCGTCTGTTGCTTCGCGCTCGCGCTCTGCAATCATCCGCTGCAAGGTTGCATCAAAGTTTTGCTCTGGCAGGTTTGTTTGACGCAAACGCACGTCCACAACATCCAGACCCAAATCCTTAGCTCGCACCTGCGCCGCCTCACGAATGCTTTTCATCAGTCTGGACCGCTCTGGCGAGAGAATGGCGTTGGACGTAACACCATCTGCACCCAAAACCGCCCGGATTTGACCGTCCAAGATATCATTCAACTGAATGCTAGCTTCACGTTCACCGCCGGCACCCAAAGCTTGCCGGAACTGTACGATATCGGCGATGCGATACATAACAAAGGCATCCACTTCGAGACGACGATCATCGGCTGGCGTGACTTCAATCACGGGTGTTTCCAGCGACAAAATCCGATCATCAAACCGAACAACTTGATCCAACCATGGAAACTTAAAGCCCAAACCAGGATCCGTTTTCACCTGTTTGATCTGACCAAACCGCAGCACAAGCACTTTTTCACGCTCATCCACGATAAACAAAGACATCATCCCAACCACCGTGATTAACACGGCAATGATCACTGCAATACGAGATCTCATCGACATTAGTTTGACCCTCCTTGTGGTGTTTTGCGCAACTCATTGAGCGGCAGGTAAGGCACGACACCTTGGCCGCCCTCGCCATTGTCCATGATGATCTTGTCCACGTTGCCCAAAACCTTTTCCAAGGTCTCAATATACAACCGACGACGAGTTACCTCTGGTGCGACTTGATACTCTTTTAAGACGGCTGTGAAACGGCTGGCTTCGCCAAGGGCGGCGTTCACTACTGTTGCACGGTAGCCTTCTGCAGCCTCCACGATCTGTGCGGCAGCACCACGGGCTTCAGCCAAACGTTGGTTGGCATAGGCATCCGCTTGACGTTCACGTTGGTCACGCTCTTGCTCAGCGGCTTGCACGTCGCGGAAAGCATCAATAACGGAGACCCTTTTTTGTGCCCCATCAGCAGCCGTTACAATCACCTGACGGCTTGGCGGATCCACTTTGTTAAAGTTGACCCGAATGACCGAGATCCCTGTTTTGCGCTCATCCAGAGTTATTTGGATCAACTGGCGCACATTTGCCTCAATCGCAGCACGATCCCTATTCAAGATCGGAGCAAGTTCAGATTGCGCAATGACTTCACGCATCGCGGCTTCGGAAATCGCACGCACAGAGGCTTCTGGTTCCTTCAAGCTGAACAAAAAGTCTGCTGCGTTTTTGATGTTCCAAACCACTTGGAAATCAATATCCACGATGTTTTCATCGGTGGTCAGCATCAAACCCAAACCGCTTTCACGGCTGTCATTAAGGCCTAAGGATTCTGATCTGTTAGTTGTGACATTGAATTTCTCATAGGTCACAAGCGGCCAAGGAGCAAAGTTCAGACCGTTGGTACCGATCTGGCTAAACTCACCCAAAAACAGCTCAACAGATTGTTCTTCCGGTTTGACCGTATAGAATGACGAAAAAAGCCACATCACCACGGCTGCAAGCCCTGCGAATAGGAATGTACTGCGCGGGATGCCCGCGCCGCCGCCATCACCAGAGGCACCGCCTCCTCCGCCGCCTTTGCCGCCCATCAAAACGCGTAGTTGCTCTTGACCCCTGCGCATAAGCTCATCAATTTCTGGGATCTGTGGCCCGTCTGGTTTACGGTCATTGCCGCCATTTCCATTGTTATTGCCCTTATTGCCGCCGCTTCCGCCGCCGCCCCAAGGACCACCATTATTATCCGCCATTAATCATTTTCCCTTCACAGTCATTCTGCGCATCTATCATACCTGTAGTCCGAATCAAGATTTTCAAGCGGTACGCACAGGAGATTTCATTGTTACCAGTTCCTCTGACATGGTTGGATGTACAGCACACACCCTGTCAAAATCCTCCTTTGTAGCCCCCATCTTCACTGCGATTCCGGCCATTTGTATCATTTCCCCAGCCCCATCCGCGACGATATGACAACCCAATACCTTGCGGCTTGCCTGACTTACCACCAATTTCATCAACACCTCGTGGGGATCATTGATGAAAGATGTATTCATCGGACGGAAGGTTGTTGCATAAACCTCAATCACCTCCTGCGCCCGAGCCTCTTCTTCACTCAGGCCGATGGTACCATATTCTGGTTGGGTGAAAACCGCTGAAGGGATCAAGGCGTGATCCACTGGAGTTGGATTACCCTTCATTGCCGTTTCAACGAAGGCCATGCCTTCACGAATGGCAACCGGTGTGAGATTTACCCGGTTCGTCACATCGCCAATTGCGTAAATTGATGGGACCGCCGTTTGCGAATAGCTGTCCACCTCAACAGCTCCCGCGCGATCTAAGCCCACGCCCAGCGCCTCAAGGCCAAGGCCCGAGCTATTTGGCGCGCGGCCCGTCGCATACATCACCAAATCAAAGTCATGCAAAGCCCCTTGGGTATCCGTAACTTGAACACCATCCGCAACCTTATCGATCTGTGCAATATTGGTTTCAGTCACAATCGTGACCCCACGCTCTTGCATGCCTTTAGAAATCACATCACGCGCTTCTCCATCAAAGCCACGCAAAACCTGCGTGCCGCGATACCAAAGATAGGTGTCGACGCCGAGACCGTTTAGAATGCCAGCAAATTCACAGGCGATGTATCCACCACCCAGGATCAACATCCGCTTAGGCAGCGACTCAAGATGAAAAATCTCGTTTGAAGTAATCGCGTGCTCAGCGCCCGGAACTTTTGGCACAGTGGGCCAACCACCGGTGGCCACCAAAATTGTTTTAGCAGTGAGCTCACGACCATCGGCCAAACGAACCGTATTTGGCCCTGCCACTGTGGCGCGCATATCGTAGGTCTCAACGCCTGAGTTTTTCAGCAACCTGCGATAAACAGCCTCGAGCCGGTCCAACTCGCCTTCCAGCTTCACGCGAAAAGCGCTCCAGTCAAAGCCAACAGCCTGAACATCCCAGCCATAGGCAGCCGCTTGTTTCATTGCAGGGGCATAGGTGGAGGCGAAAACCATCAGCTTTTTAGGCACGCAACCCCGTATCACACAGGTACCGCCGTAGCGGCTTTCCTCAGCCATACCCACTTTGGAGACAGTATCGGCTGCCGCCACACGTGCTGCGCGCACGCCACCTGAGCCGCCGCCAATGACAAAAAGGTCATAATCAAAAGACATCTACGTCCACCTAAAATTGTTCAGAGGTCTCGAACCTATTATTCCCTACCCGGCAGAAATCTGGGCTTTAACTTTTCGTTTGTTCTTCTACTGTGCCATCGCTCGCGCCAAGCACTACCAGATCACAGATATTAATAAACAATCCATTTTCAACCACACCGGGCACTTGATTGAGTGCAATGGCCAATTTTTTAGGGTCCACGATCTTGCCCAGATGCAAATCAAGGATGTAATTGCCCTCATCGGTCACAAAAGGCACATCACCCGCCATACGCGTGGTGATCTCACGACCGGCCACGTCCTGAGCGGTCAAAAGACCTGCGATCTGGCTTTGCGACGACTTGAGGCCAAACCCTAAAACTTCAATTGGCAAGGGGAACTGACCCAAATGCGTGACGCGCTTGTCGAAATCAGCGATCACAATCATCTTGTCACTGGCAGAAGCCACGATTTTTTCTTGCAGCAAAGCTCCACCACCACCTTTGATCAAGCTTAAGTTGGCGTCGAACTCATCTGTGCCATCAATCGTGATGTCCAAGCTACCCGCTTCGTCCAGAGTGATCACCTCAAGACCCAATTCACGCGCCAAATCCGCAGTGCGGGTAGAGGTTGGCACCCCTTGGATGCGCAGGCCTTCTTTATGCACCCGCTCGGCCAAGCAGCGCACCATCCAAGCAGAAGTTGATCCCGTGCCCAAACCCAACTTCATGCCGTCTTCAACAAATTCAACAGCTCGTTTGGCCGCCACATATTTGGCCTTATCGGCGAACAGTAACTCTGCAAACATTGAATGCGACTCCATAGGGTTTTTTCCTGTATAAACCGAAGCAGACATCGGGCGCGAGAGCCGATTTGTCTCGTTTTGGGTAAGTTGGGCGCGGATCCGAGTGAATGAGTCGCATTTTCACTGGTGCCCTGGTCGCTAGTGTGGTCAACGCAATATATTCAAACCTGCGAGGCGCTCATGTTTTTGTCTGTATTCGATATGTTCAAAGTGGGCATCGGGCCAAGTTCTTCGCATACTATGGGCCCAATGGTTGCGGCGGGGATGTTTTTGGACCTCTTGCGAGCCAGCCCCTTTGAGCCCGCAGGCGTGCAAGCCCGGCTCCATGGGTCTTTGGCCTTTACCGGCGTTGGCCATGCCACCGACCGCGCCACCCTGTTGGGTCTTGCAGGTTTTTTGCCTGCCACATTTGATGCACCCAAAGCCGAAGCGGCTCTGGAGGCCATGAAGATTGAGAAGGCCGTGCGCCCCAAAGGCCTGCCCAGCCTGCGGTTGGATCCAGCCAGTGATATCATGTTCGACTACGGCCCAGCGCTTCCAGGTCATGCCAACGGAATGGTGCTCATGGCAACCGATGCGCAGGGCGATGTAATCTTGCAGCAAACCTATTACTCTATCGGTGGTGGCTTCGTAGTGACCGCTGAAAACATGGCCAACGGCACGGCGACCGGTGACATGGCACCTTACCCGAACGAATTTAATTCCGCCGCTGAACTGCTGGCCCTCTGCGCGGCGCAGGACAAATCCATTGCAGAGATCAAACGTGAAAATGAATTGAGTCGCCGCAGTGCCGCCGAACTGGACAAGGGCATGGTGCAGCTTTGGGAGGTCATGACCACCTGTATTGATCGTGGGTTAGAGCGTGATGGGATCTTGCCTGGCGGGCTCAACGTAAAGCGCCGGGCCAAAGGTATCTATGACGCACTGCTTGCAGAACGAGGCTTGAACATGTCAGCGCCCCACACCATCAATGACTGGATGAGCGTATACGCCATGGCCGTAAATGAGGAAAACGCGGCAGGTGGTCAAGTGGTCACAGCCCCCACCAATGGCGCTGCCGGGGTTGTACCGGCCACGATTCGCTATTGGTTGGACCACGTGCCCGACGCGACCACACGAAAAATTCCCGAATTTCTCTTAACCGCCGCCGCCATCGGCGGGCTGATCAAATTCAACGCAAGCATCTCGGGTGCAGAATGTGGTTGCCAAGCAGAAGTGGGCAGTGCGGCAGCAATGGCAGCCGCCGGTCTCTGTGCTGTTTTGGGCGGCACGCCATTACAAGTGGAAAACGCTGCTGAAATTGCGTTGGAGCATCATCTGGGCATGACCTGCGACCCGGTTAAAGGTCTTGTGCAAGTGCCCTGTATTGAGCGCAATGGCCTAGGGTGCATCAAAGCCGTATCTGCCGCCAGCTTGGCCATGCGTGGTGATGGCACACATCTGGTATCTCTGGACGCTTGCGTTGAGACCATGCGCCAAACCGGCGTAGACATGCATGAGAAATACAAAGAGACTTCGCTCGGTGGGCTTGCAGTGAATGTGCCCAACTGCTGAAGTGACCTAAGCCCATATTTGAAAGTGCTTACATGCCCAAGGATAACACCCGCTTAGGACTATTGATGATGATCGGGTTTTGCGTTCTGGCTCCGGCCAGTGACGCTTTGGTCAAGATTTTGGGTGATGGCATCCCATTACTGCAAGTCCTCATCGCGCGGTTCATGGCACAGTTGTTATTGTTGCGGCGCAACCTATGGATCAGCCGTCACTACACTTGGATGCGCGCGGACCGGATTGGCTTGGTAATTTTACGCTCGGTCTTGCACTTGGTGGCCATTGCCTTTTTATTTTTGTCCCTGCGCTACCTGCCCTTGGCCGATGCCATCGCCATCGCTTACGTGTTACCATTTTTGATTTTGGCTGTTGGCTGGTTTACCGGCGATCGCGCCAGCCCGTTGACTTTGGGACTTTGTCTGCTTGGCTTTGTCGGCACTTTGATGGTGGTACAGCCAAGCTTCGCAGACGTAGGCTGGCCCGCGCTTTTGCCAATTGTCGTAGCTGTTTTATTCACGGGCTTCATGTTCATCACCCGCAAAATATCCAAGCATATTGAACCCATCGATCTGCAAGCTGCCAATGGCGTTTGCACGATGGTGATCCTGTTGCCCATCGCCTTGGTCGGTAAGTCATTGGAAATCCCGATGTTGATGATGGTCCCGGTCAGCAATGTTGAGCTGTTGTATCTGATTGGATTGGGTGTGCTTGGCACCTTGGCACATCTTATGATGACATGGGCCCTGCGATTCGCCTCTGCCCCTACAGTGGCCCCAGTGCAATACCTAGAGATCCCGTTAGCAGCTCTTTATGGGTGGTTGATTTTCAAAGACTTGCCCAATGGGCTATCTGCTATTGGGATCGTGGTTACGATCACCGCAGGTCTGTTGGTCCTGCGCTATTCCAAAGCCTCAGCCCCTTAGTACGCTCAATACCACTCCCAAATAACGTGCCGGTAATATAGCCAACAAGCCAGGGCCATCGGTTTGGACGCGAAGTGGTTCACCACTGGATATATTGGAAGTTGCGATTTGGCCGGCCGGGTGCATATCAGTATCACGCAGCGGCCATTGGACCCCCTGCAAGGTAACTTGAACATGCAGCATCGGGTAAAACCCTACGGGCAGCCCCTCCTCCAGATCTATTTCGAACTGTGCGGGGACCATAAAGACCAGTTGATCTTCATCGACTAACACAACCGGCCTTTGGTCTTTTAACAATGCGGAAAAAGCCGCAAGCTGATGGTCCAACCTCCCACCTAAAAACCCAACACCTAAGAACACATCCGCAGCACAGACTGCGAGGCATTTTTCGAAATCTGTGGTCTCTTGATCAGTGATTGTCGCTGCGGCTTGGGAGCCCGGTAGATCCGCCTGCGAATCCATATCACCCACAACCAACGCAATGTCCAAGCCTGCCGCCTGAGCCGATTTAAACCCGCCATCCGCGGCCACCACACTGTCCGCATGGGCCGCCGTACTTTGGATGATCGCCGAGGAAGTAGGCCCAGCGCCCACAAGCAAAATTGTGGCAGATTTATGTAAAATCGGGCAGGACATTGTTGATTTAACCTCACTTCACTCAGCTGCCTCCATTAGGCCACAGAAAAACCAAAATTCAACCGCGTGGTATTAATAATTTTGCAGGCGGCTCCGCGATATAGTGCAGCCCCACTTGAGTGGTCCAATTCGAATGTTAGTGCATGATTAGACTTTGGTCCATCGGAACGATGGCCTCTGGCGCAGGTGGGCGGTAGCCCAATGCACTATGTGGCCGTTTCGTGTTGTAGTGGTTCCTCCAGCGTTTGATGATTATTTGAGCTTCGCGTAGTGAGTAGAATATCTCGCCGTTGAGCAACTCGTCGCGCATTCGCCCGTTGAAGCTTTCGCAATATCCGTTCTCCCAGGGCGATCCCGGCTCAATGTAAGCCGTCTTTGCTCCGACAGCTCTGATCCAGTCTCTGAGCACCTCGGCGATAAACTCTGGACCGTTGTCCGACCTGATGTAGGCGGGAATACCGCGTAAAATAAACAGGTCCGTTAGGGCATCGATGACCTCGGTCGAGTTGAGCTTTCGTTTCACCCGGATCGCGAGGCATTCTCGGCTGTGTTCATCCAAGATGTTGAGTGTCCTGAATGCCCTGCCATCGTCTGTCCGGTGATGTACAAAGTCATATGACCAGACATGGTTGCAGTACTCAGGACGCAGCCGGATGCATGACCCATCCACTGCCCAACAGGGCATTGCAAAGCAATGTCCCGAGAGGGGTTCAGCCAGAACCGCCCCTTCTTTGGTTGTTTCATTGGTACCTTAAGCCCCTCGCGCCACCACAGACGTTCGACACGTTTGTCATTCACTTGCCAACCCGCGTCTGTTAGCAAGGCCGCGACTCGGCGATAGCCATATCGACCGTACTGGCGGGTCAACTCGATCATGTCTGCGACCAAGCGTTCTTCATCGGCACGGCCTTTGGTTAATCGACGTTGTGTGGATCGATATTGGCCCAACGCGCGGCACACTCGACGCTCAGAAACCTTCATCTGACTGCGCACGAGATCAATGCAAGCCCCCTCTCATCGTTTGCAAGCAAACGACTGCCGGGCAGCGGGACGACGCGAAGGGCTTAGAAGTTTCCCGATGCAGCCTCCTTTACGATCAGCTTGTCCAGCGTAAGGTCCGATACTGATCGGCGAAGACGCTCGTTCTCTTTCTGTAACCGCTTCAGTTCCTTGAGTTGTTCTGTGCCCATTCCGCCGTACTTCTTCTTCCAACGGTAATAGGTTTGTTCAGTCACACTGATCTGACGGATCGCGTCAATCCGAGGCATTCCTTGCCCCATCAGAACTTCAACCTGCCGTAACTTCACGACAATCTCTTCGGGTTTGGGTCTCTTGATGGCCATCTTTGGTCCTCCGCTTTCCTAACTATAGGGGCGGACCACTTCAAAGGGGGAGGCTCAATACAGTGCAGTCAGTTTAGCAGAAATCAGTGGACATATGTCATGACCAGCGCGCGTCAGCCCCCTTTTTACTCACTCCAAGGCACCGAGTGAACGCTAAATGATTGTCCGGTGGCGCTAGAGCTGAGGCAGCGCTATGGCCTTGCATCGAGTTACACGGTTGGACACTCTCCTGCACAAGCCCTATCCCAAAGTGCAACTGTCTATGCCTGAAGATGCGGTCTTGATCTAAAAACTAGGCAAAATAAAAAGGCAAACACCCGAGCATGCGCCAGCCTAACCAAATGACACGCCCCAAAAAGCGGCAGCTGACACGATGGCACCGGATGCAAGGATGGATCTCAGTCCAGTGCGACGGCGACAAAGAGCACCAACTGCCTAGCTTTGCTCATCCTCAGCATCTGGATCGGCTTGACCGATTCCTTGAAAGACAAACTTCAAAGGAAATGCCCATGCAGTGCCCAAAATGACATACATGATAAATTCCAAAAATTTCGGCAGTGCCGGTAAAATCGCAACCAGATTAACCGCCAAAACGGCATAGACCGGCAGGCCGATCACCAAAATAATGAGCGACCACCGGCGGCGGGCTTTATAACTTAGCGGCATCAGTCAGCGAATGGATCAGTGACGAGAATCGTGTCTTCACGCTCGGGTGAGGTTGACACAAGTGCCACGGGACAATCGATCAGCTCTTCGATGCGGCGTACATATTTGATGGCCTGCGCCGGCAATTCCGCCCAAGAGCGCGCACCGGCTGTACTGTCGGACCAGCCCTCGATTGTTTCATAGATCGGCGTAACACGCGCTTGTTGATCGGCGGCTGTAGGCAAGTAATCCAACTGTTTGCCGTCCAAATCATAACCCACACAGATTTTCAGTTCTTTAAAGCCATCCAAAACGTCCAGCTTGGTCAAGGAAATCCCGTTCACCCCTGAGGTAGCACAGGTTTGGCGCACCAAACAGGCATCGAACCAACCGCACCGGCGCTTGCGCCCGGTTGTTGTGCCAAATTCATGACCCCGTTCACCAAGTTGCTGACCATCGGCATCATCAAGCTCTGTTGGGAAGGGTCCCTCACCCACACGGGTTGTGTAGGCTTTGGTGATTCCCAAGACGTAATCAATCGCACCCGGTCCAATGCCGGTGCCGGTTGCGGCTTGGCCAGCGATTACATTTGACGATGTCACAAAAGGGTATGTGCCAAAATCGATATCCAGCAATGCTCCCTGCGCACCTTCAAACAGAATTCGTTTTCCAGCCCGGCGTTTTTCGTTCAAAACTTTCCACACTGGTGCCGCATAGGGCAGAATTTCGGCTGCAATGGCGCTCAATGCTTCGAGCAGGGCGATGCGATCTACGGGCTCAAGGCCAAGACCTTTGCGCAGCGGATCATGGTGCAACAATGCCCGATCAATGCGCAATTCAAGCGTGGCGGCATCAGCCAAATCTGCAACACGAATAACCCGGCGGCCGACTTTATCTTCATAACATGGGCCAATACCACGGCCGGTTGTCCCAATCTTAGCAACGGACACTTGACCCTCACGAGCCCGGTCCAATTCACCATGATAAGGCATAATAAGCGGAGTATTCTCAGCAATCATCAGGTTTTTGGGATTAATATCCACGCCTTGTTTGCGAATGCCTTCAATCTCTTTGATCAGATGCCAAGGGTCCAGAACGACGCCATTGCCAATCACCGATAGCTTGCCGCGGCGTACCACGCCTGAGGGCAATGCGTGAAGTTTGTAAACCTCTTCACCAATCACCAAGGTATGGCCCGCGTTATGACCGCCTTGGAAACGTGCGATCACATCAGCTCGTTCGGAAAGCCAGTCGACAATCTTGCCTTTGCCTTCGTCACCCCATTGGGTGCCCACTACAACAACATTGGCCATAACTTATCCTCTTTCGATCGGATCAAAACGTGGGATGTATAGCCGGGATATTAACCAAGGGAAACTGCTAACTTGACGTGGGGCGCATATGCAGCGAATTAGCTAAGAATTCCATTTTAGAGATATCAAAAATTTGGCTTGGAATCCGCAAATTTCAGGCGCCGCGCCTCTATTTTAGGGACCACTTTGGCAGCATTTCGGACCCTACTTGATATCAACAGCTGCAATACTTAGGTTTTCACTTGGCAAATAGGTTATCCTTCCTTAGATAGCCCATGACCTGAACCAGGAAATTATAATGCAAAACGTCGTCTTGATCATCCACCTTCTTTTGGCCGTCACTTTGATTGGCCTCGTTCTGTTGCAACGTTCTGAAGGCGGTGGCCTGGGCATGGGTGGCGGCGGTGGCGGCGGTGGCGCGATGTCCGGCCGTGCAGCGGCTTCTGCGATTACCAAGTTGACGTGGATCCTCTCTATTGCATTTATTTGCACATCACTTGGCTTAACGATTCTTCAAGTTCAGAAGTCCTCCGGCAGCTCAGTTCTGGATCAGTTGATGCCAGTTACAGAGCAATCCAGCACCCAAAGTGCAGACGACCTGTTGCCGCCATCGGCCGCAGACTCTGCACCTCTTTTGCCGATTGCTGAGTAACCAACCCCTAAATATTGCGGCTAGAATAATTTTAGCCGCTTTATATTGATCTAAAGATTGCAGAATCACCGTGGAGCTGTTAAGGCTTTAATCCCGTGGTTAGGTGGAATTTTATTACCAAAATTTGAAACACGGGGATCCCTTCTTATGGCGCGTTATGTATTTGTTACCGGTGGTGTCGTTTCATCTCTTGGCAAAGGTTTAGCCTCAGCGGCCTTGGGCGCCTTACTGCAAGCCCGTGGATTTTCAGTCCGGTTGCGCAAGCTTGATCCCTACTTGAACGTCGACCCTGGAACGATGTCCCCATTCGAACATGGCGAAGTATTTGTAACCGATGACGGTGCAGAAACCGATCTGGATTTGGGCCATTATGAACGCTTCACCGGCGTGGCCGCCCGCATGACCGATTCTGTCTCCTCTGGTCGGATCTATTCCACCGTGTTGGAAAAAGAGCGTCGCGGCGATTATCTCGGCAAAACCATCCAAGTTGTCCCCCATGTCACGAATGAAATTAAAGAATTTCTTAAAGTCGGTGACGATGAGGTTGATTTCATGCTCTGCGAGATTGGAGGCACAGTCGGCGACATCGAAGGCCTGCCCTTTTTCGAAGCCATCAGACAGTTTGCCCATGATAAGCCCCGCGGCGAGTGTATTTTCATGCACCTCACATTGCTGCCCTATCTGGCCGCCAGCGGTGAACTGAAAACCAAACCAACGCAACACAGCGTAAAAGAATTGCAATCCATCGGGATCGCACCTGACATCTTGGTCTGCCGCTCGGAGCATCCAATACCAGAGAAAGAGCGTGAGAAAATTGCGCTGTTTTGTAACGTGCGCAAAGAATCCGTGGTCGCCGCCTATGATTTGAAATCGATATATGAGGCACCTTTGGCCTATCACGCGCAGGGCTTGGACCAAGCTGTTCTTGACGCGTTTGGCATATCACCGGCTCCCAAACCTGAGTTGAGCAAATGGGTCGATGTACAAGACCGGGTGAACAATCCCGAAGGCGAGGTCAAAATCGCCATTGTCGGTAAATATACCCAACTCGAAGATGCCTATAAGTCTATCAAAGAAGCGCTCACCCATGGCGGCATGTCCAATCGCGTTAAAGTGAATGTGGAATGGGTCGACGCAGAAGTATTTGATCATGAGGACGCCGCGCCACATCTGGAGGGGTTCCATGCTATTTTGGTTCCTGGCGGTTTTGGCGAGCGTGGCACCGAAGGTAAAATCAAAGCCGCACAATTCGCCCGTGAACGCAAAGTGCCTTATCTCGGCATCTGCCTTGGCATGCAAATGGCCGTCATCGAAGCTGCACGCAACTTGATTGATGTGCCCGATGCTGGCTCTGAAGAGTTTGATCACGAATCCAGCAAAAAGCGGTTCACCCCGGTTGTCTATCACCTGAAAGAATGGGTGCAGGGCAACCACAAGGTGCGTCGCAAAGAATCCGACGACAAAGGCGGCAGCATGCGCTTGGGCGCTTATAACGCAACACTGAACTCTGGGTCATTGGTGGCCAAAATTTATGGCAGCACCCTAATCGAAGAGCGCCACCGCCACCGCTATGAGGTCGACATCAAATTCCGCGAGCAGCTCGAAGAAAAGGGTCTAATTTTTTCCGGCATGTCCCCAGATGGCTGTTTGCCTGAGATCGTGGAAGTCAAAGATCACCCTTGGTTTATTGGGGTTCAGTTTCATCCAGAGCTGAAGTCCAAACCCTTCGCCCCGCACCCCTTGTTCCGGGACTTTGTGCGCGCCGCGAAAGAAATGAGCCGTTTGGTTTAAAAGGCCAGCCCAGAAAAAGGAATAACTCATGGCCAAAGGATATTGGATCGCCCACAATCAAGTCACCGATGTGGAAGCCTATGAAGCCTATAAGGTGGCCGCGGCTCCGGCCTTACGAGCTTATGGTGCAAAATTCTTGGTCCGGGGCGGTGCGGCAGAGTTCCCCGAAGGCTCTCTGCGCCCTCGTACGATTGTGATTGAATTCCCCAGCCTCCAAGCTGCGCAAGACTGTTACGCCAGCGCGACCTATCAGGTTGCCAAGACCATTCGTGAACCGGTCTCAATCGGTGATATCGTCATTGTTGAAGGTTATGACGGCTAATTTATCCGCGGCACCACGGCGTGCTGCCCAATTTGGAGGCTAAAATGTTTGCAAATCTATTTTTGCGTAAACCCAGCGTAGAGACTGAAGAGATTACCGCACCGTTGGCTCTGGCAGCTTTGATGGTGCGGATCGCCAAATCTGACGATGACTACGCTACCGCCGAATGTGAGCGGATCGATGCGGTTCTGTCTATGCTCTATAGCCTATCCACAGCTCAAGCCTCAGCACTGCGCCTGCGTGCTGAAGCTTTAGAAGCCGATGCACCAGATACCGTCCGCTTCACCCGCGCCATCAAAGAGGAAGTCCCCTATGAGGAGCGCTTCGACGTTGTGCGTGCCTTATGGCAAGTGGTCTTAGCAGACGGCGCGCGTGACGATGAGGAAGATGCCCTAATGCGTCTATTGGCCAGCCTGTTGGGCGTGAGTGATCGCGACAGCGCAATTGCCCGCCAACAGGCCTAACTGCATTGTTCGCGCATCTGCCCATGTATGATGTGCCATCCAACCGCGCAGCGCATTTGCGGCTGTGGCAAGCGGTTCAGGACGTCATGCCCTCGGCACCAAATTTGGTACCGGCCCCAGGAGATCTTATCACCGATTGGCTTAGCCCCAATCTGTTTTTATCACAAACCTGCGGCCTGCCCTTTCGCGCCAAACTGCACGGGCTAGTGCAGCTGGTCACCACGCCTGACAATAAAATTCCCAACTGCACTGCTGGATATTACCATTCGGTGATCCTTGCGCGCAAAGGTTCAGATCCAGACTTGGCCACCAATGATTTTGTTTTAGCCTATAATGAGCCATTGTCACAATCTGGATGGGCCGCGCCACAGTCCATCGGCATCACTGGCGTATCGCGGGTGCAAACCGGTGGGCACGCAGCCTCTGCGCAGGCTGTGATGGACGGGACTGCCGATGTGGCCGCCATAGATGCGCTCAGCTGGCATTTTCTGTCACGCGATTGGGACAAAGCCTCCAGTCTGACGGTTTTAATCACGACCCCCACAACCCCAAACCTTCCTTATATTACAGCACTAAACCAGGACGCGAATGCCCTCCGGCACGGATTAAATCGAGCGATTCTCTCGTTGGATCCAAAAGACCGTGAAACGCTGCAAATCTTCGGGTTAGTCGACATAAAAGCAGAAAAGTATCTATATTTTCCCCTTCCCCCGACCCCTTGACCCCGCGGAATGCCGCTTTTAGATTGTATAATCCGCCCTGCGCAGCCTAGTATTGCCTAAGATGGGATGGGGAACTCTGTGCAAGATCAACACGCGCCTATAATCGAGATTAAAGGCCTGCACAAAGCCTATGGCGAGTTGGAGGTGCTGAAAGGCATAGACGTAACTGCCAAGCGCGGTGATGTGGTGGCGCTTATTGGCTCCTCCGGATCTGGTAAGTCCACGCTTCTGCGCTGCTGCAATATGCTTGAAATCAGCCAAGAAGGCGCCATCCTATTTCAAGGTGAAGCTGTCAAATGGAAAGGCACCGGCCACAATCGACGTCCAGCCGATCCCGCACAGGTCACCCGATTGCGCACCAATCTCTCCATGGTCTTCCAACAGTTCAATCTTTGGGCCCATATGACCATTCTACAAAATGTCATGGAAGCCCCAGTCACCGTGCTTAAGCAAGACCGGGCCGAGGTCGAGACCCGCGCCCGCGCCCTGCTGCAAAAAGTCGGCATCGATGAAAAATGCGACATCTACCCCGCCCAGCTGTCTGGCGGGCAACAACAACGCGCCGCTATTGCCCGCGCTTTGGCGATGGAGCCACAGGCGCTCTTGTTTGACGAACCCACATCCGCACTCGATCCAGAGCTCGAACAAGAGGTGATTCGCGTCATCAAAGATCTAGCCTCCGAGGGCCGCACGATGTTGATCGCCACCCATGATATGGCCATGGCCCGTGATGTGGCCGATCATGTAATATTTTTGCACCAAGGGCTGATCGAAGAACAAGGCCCGCCCGATGCGCTATTTAGTGCCCCAAAATCACAACGGCTACAGCAGTTTCTTTCTGCCGTCGCTTAACCAAACTCAGCCACTCATCTTAGGGAGACAACCATGAACAAGCTGATCTTAACCACCGCCGCATTGGCACTCACCGCAGGCATGTCTTTTGCCGACACCGTCCGTATGGGCACCGAAGGCGCATACCCCCCCTATAACTTCATCAATGACGCCGGCGAAGTCGATGGCTTTGAGCGCGAATTGGGCGATGAGCTTTGCGTTCGCGCCGCACTGACCTGTGAATGGGTTGTCAACGACTGGGACAGCATCATTCCAAACTTGGTGTCCGGAAACTACGACACCATTATCGCTGGCATGTCGATCACCGCTGAACGTGATGAAGTCATCGATTTCACACAAAACTACACCCAGCCTGATGCATCTGCCTATATGGCGCTTTCATCAGACGTGAACCTCTCCGGCGCGGTCATTGCCGCCCAAACCAACACCATCCAAGCCAGCTTTGTCGCAGCTTCAGGCGCTATATTGGTTGAGTTTTCAACCCCTGAAGAAACTGTGGCTGCTGTAAAAAATGGCGAAGCAGATGCAGTTTTGGCAGATAAATCCTATCTCGTACCGGTCGCTGAGGCAGACAACAGCTTGGTCCTTCTGGCCCAGCAAGAACTGATCGGCGGCGGCGTTGGCATGGGTGTTCGTGAATCTGACAATGACCTGAGGGATAAATTCGACGCGGCTATTGCATCGATGAAAGCCGATGGCTCGCTCAACGCTTTGATCGCCAAATGGGAAGTTGGCGAACAGTTCTAAACTGAACCTTAAAATAACTCAGGGGCGGGGCCAAAACCTCGCCCTCCCATTCTTTCCGGGTCCTCCTTCTTCTAGCCAAAAATACTCAAACATCATAGCCCGCCTACAACGAGCCTCAGCCAAGGTCTTAATCCAATTTTCAGCTTTTGTTCAGATCCCAGCCTCCTCGATGGCCTGACTTGGCTCAGCTGCTACCTGACCACGGGCAAACATTTGATGTTTTACCAATCCTTCGGCACGGTTATCATCTTGCTGGCCGTCACAGCTCCCAGCGCTCTTTTATTCGGCTTTGGCGGTGCTACCTTGGCACGGTCGCGGCTGTTTCCACTACGCTGGATCGGTAAGATCTACATCTCAGCCGTACGCGGCGTGCCCGATATCGCATTTTTCTTGTTTTTCGTCATTGCCCTAGATCAAGGCTTTGAATGGCTGCGCCATCAAGCTTTTTGCCCAGATTGGCCCGACGCTATCCGGCAAGGCAATGACTTTGTCGTCTGCACAGCGGCCAAACTGCCACTTGGAAATTCACCGCAATATGTCCACGAAATCTATGGTTTTTTTACCGCTGTGCTCACCTTCGCCATTGTCTTCGGAGCCTTTGCCGCCAATGTGCTTTACGGGGCCATGCGGGCCGTGCCCAAAGCGCAAATCGAAACAGCGCAGGCCTATGGCATGGGGCAAGGCCAAGTGTTTCGGCGCATTTTGATTCCACAAATGTGGGTCTATGCTTTGCCGGGTCTATCGAATCTCTGGATGGTTTTGATCAAGGCCACGCCATTGTTGTTCCTTTTGGGAGTCGAAGATATCGTCTATTGGGCACGTGAATTGGGAGGCACCAAACAGGCCAAGTTTTCAGCTTACCCCCACGAAGATTGGCGCATGCAGTATTTCCTATTCCTGCTCGTCTTCTATCTGACCTTCACAAAACTCTCTGAAATCGTACTTGAGCGGGTCATGAAGCGCCTCACCCACGGGCAAGGCACATTGGGCGGTGTTACATGAGTTGTGGTCAAACCATTCTAGATTATGGGCTGCGCTCCCTTGGCTATGGCGCCCGGCTTTTGCCAAAGACAGATTTCACCCTCTGTCAACATTTCACCTTGATTGGCTCGGGCTTGATTTGGAACATTTACTTCGGATTCTTGGCGCTGCTTGCCGGGTTTTTCATTGCGAATGCTGTAGCCTTGGCCAAGGCCAGCCCTCGCAAGGCGATAAGAGTTCCTGCGGAATGGTTCATTTTGGTTTTTCGGGGTTCGCCGCTATTTATCCAATTCTTCTTGGCCTATTTCATCTTTTTAAGGCTTAAACAGCAAGGCATACTGCCCTGGCTCACCGCCGCGCAATTCGGAGCCCTGCTGGTTTTAGTCCTCAACACCGCAGCCTATTCCGCTGAGATATTCAGCGGCGCGTTGCGTTCGGTGCCAAAAGGTGAGGTTGAGGCCGCCGATGCGTATGGCCTCTATGGCTGGTCACGGTTCCGGCGGGTGATTTGGCCAACGACACTGCGGTTGGCTTGGCCTGCCTACACAAATGAGGCCATATTCCTGTTTCACGCCACAACCTTGGTATTTTTCTCTGGATTCCCGGCTTGGCAACAACGCGGTGATGCGCTTTACTATGCAAGCTACTTTGCTGATAAGACCTTCAACCCCTTTGTGGCCTACCCAATTTTGGCCTTCTATTTTGTGATTTTGACCTTCACTATCATTGGGGTATTCGGGTTTATCAACAAGCGGCTTAACCGACATCTTCCACAAGAAGCGCGTCCAAAACTGCGCTACCGACCACAGGTAATCAGATGAGTAAATCACTTCGCGTCGCAGCCGTTGATCTCAACGGCCAGCTGCGCGGCAAACGCGTCGCGGCTGGGATGGCAGACAAGCAAATGCGGATGCCTTTGTCTGTGCTTAATATTGATGTATTTGGCGCTGACATTGAGGACTCGCCGCTGGTGTTTGAAAGCGGAGACCAAGACGGTATTATGGAGACCACCGACCGTGACCCGATTCCCCTGCCATGGGTGGCCGGCGACGCGCTTTTGGATCTTCGCATGATGCACAACGAGGATGGCTCACCCTTTGAGGGTGACCCTCGCATTGCACTCGCCCAAGTCCTAAAGCGTTTTGCCATTCACGGCTGGCAGGTTATTGCAGCCTGTGAAGTGGAATTTTTCCTGCTGGAGGATGGGGGCAATCTAGCGCCACCGATAAACCCAAAGACAGGCCGTCGTCTGTCCGGCACTGAGATCCTATCAATGCGCGAGCTTGATGGATTCGACGTGTTTTTTAACGATGTCGCAGATGGCGCAAAGATGATGGGGCTTGGCGATGTGACCATTACCGGCGAGGCTGGTATCGGGCAGTTCGAGGTCACGATGACCCACGGCCCCGCGCTGCATATTGCCGATAACGTGATATTGCTCAAAGAGCTGATCAAAGGCACCGCACGCAATCACAGCATGGCCGCCACCTTCATGGCCAAGCCTTTTACCACCGAAAGTGGCAATGGGCTGCACACGCATTTCTCCGTTTTGAATGCCACGGGCGAGAATATTTTTTGCAATAAAAATACTTTAGAATCCGCTGTTGCGGGCTGTTTGCAGGCCTTTGAGGCCAGCACATTGTTTTTTGCCCCCTATGCCAACAGCTTTGAGCGGTTTGTAGACGGCGCCCATGCGCCAACCTCTGCAACTTGGGCCTATGAAAATCGGACCGTTGCAGTGAGAATTCCTAGCGGACCAGAGGCTGCCACCAGAATTGAGCACCGTGTCGCCGGTGGTGATGCAAACCCCTATCTGATGTTCGCAGCCATTTTCGGTGCGGCTTTGAAGGGCATGGAAGGCAACGCCAACGCACCGGCTCCCATAAGCGGAAATGCCTATGGACAACCGGTACTGATGCCGGGCCTTTTCACTGATTTAACCGCTGCCATCGACGGGCTTGGCGCACCGCTTCTAAAAGAATTTATGCCCAGTATGATCTTGGAAAACCTTGCGGCCACCAAGTCGCAGGAACGCGACCTGTTTGAGAAAATGTCAGATCATGAGGCTATTTTGGCTCTGATCGACACCGCGTAAACAGGTCTTTTCAATTGATCTTTTCAGGCCTAGGTTAACGTAAAATCTGAAAGAGGATCCAATGCTTATCGGCATTCTACAGTGCGGCCATGCGCCCGACGACGTACAAAGCCTGCACGGTGATTTCGACACTATGTTCGCAGCTCTGCTTCAGGGCCATGGTTTTACCTTTAAAACTTGGAATGTAGTAGATGATGATTTTCCCGCCTCCCCGCTTGAAGTCGATGGCTGGCTGATCACCGGATCAAAGCATGGTGTCTATGAGGGTCATGATTTTATCACGCAGCTCAGCGCCTTGATCACAAAGATCTATGCTAGCGCCCGCCCGATGGTTGGAGTTTGCTTTGGCCATCAGATGATCGCTCAGGCATTGGGCGGGACCGTCGAGAAGTTTGATGGCGGCTGGGCCATTGGTCGTCAAAATTATGCCTTTGGAGGTCACGGCACTATCGCCCTCAACGCTTGGCACCAAGATCAAGTGATCGCTTTGGCGCCCGAGGCTCAAGTCATAGCTGGCAATGATTTTTGCAAGTTCGCCGCTCTGGTTTACGAAGATAAGGCCTATACCATCCAACCGCATCCTGAATTCAGTAACCCGGTGTTCTCCGATTACGTCGGCGCCCGCCGTGACAACCCAGCCTATCCTGCAGCCTTGATGGACCGCGCGGGTCAAACGACCAATATCCCAATACAAGACGGCCTTATAGCCAATGATATTGCGGCCTTCTTCAAGGGGACGTTCAAACATGAGGTGCTCGAATGAGCTGGAAAAATGAACTGCCTGAAGCTGCTAAAGCCTATATTGGCGACCGCCAGTTGGATGAGGTGGAATGCATCATCTCAGATTTTCCCGGCGTTGCGCGCGGTAAAGCAGTTCCTGCCTCAAAATTTGCCAAGCAAAAACACTTTTACCTACCAAACTCCATCTTTCTGCAAACGCTGACTGGTGAATGGGCAGAAGCTGCTGGCGAAGAAGGCTGGGTGGAACCAGACATGATATTAAGGCCTGATATGGACACGGCCACTGCGGCACCCTGGACAGCAGATGTCACCCTGCAAGTGATCCACGACGCCTATGGTCGCGACAATATGCCAATCCCCACAGCCCCACGAAATGTGCTCAAGCGTGTGGTACAGCTGTTTCGCGACAAAGGATTGGAACCTGTGGTAGCACCTGAGATGGAATTTTTCCTCGTTGCCCGTAATATAGATCCGGCGAAAGCCATCATGCCCATGATGGGCCGTTCTGGCCGCCCCGCCGCAGCCCGTCAGGCCTATTCTATGTCCGCCGTAGACGAATATGGCCCGGTAATTGACGATATCTACGATTTTGCCGAAGCACAGGGTTTTGAGATTGACGGTATCACCCAAGAGGGTGGCGCCGGCCAAGTGGAAATCAATCTATGCCATGGCGATCCTGTTAAGCTAGCCGATGAGGTGTTTTACTTCAAACGCCTCATCCGTGAAGCAGCGCTTAAACATGATTGCTTTGCCACGTTCATGGCCAAGCCGATCGCACAAGAGCCTGGCTCCGCGATGCATATGCACCACTCCTTTTTGGACTCAGACGGTCATAATATTTTTGTGGGGCCACAGGGCGGCGAAACAGATGTATTTTATTATATGATTGCCGGACTACAAAATCATCTGCCCTCAGTGATCGCCATGTTGGCCCCCTATGTGAACAGCTACCGGCGTTACGTCAAAGACCATGCCGCCCCGATCAACCTTGAATGGGCCCGCGACAACCGCACCACCGGCATCCGCATCCCGCTGTCAGACCCACAGGCTCGCCGGATCGAAAACCGCTTGGCTGGCATGGATTGCAACCCTTACCTTGGCATCGCTGCCTCATTGGCCTGTTGCTATCTTGGGCTGCAAGACCAAGCGCGGCCGGATAAGCAATATCAAGGTGATGCCTATGATGGGGAAGAAGCCATTCCCCATGACCTATTTACAGCACTTGATTTATTCGATGGAGCCAACCGGCTGCATGAGGTACTTGGTCCTGAATTTGCCCGGGTCTATTCCATTGTAAAACGCACAGAGTATAGCGAGTTCCTGCAGGTGATATCGCCTTGGGAGCGCGAGCATCTGTTGCTGAATGTCTAATTTTCTCTACGCCAATGATCAGCGTGCGACTTACCCGTCCAGTTGGTACGCTCAGAGCGTTGACCATGGGCCCAAGCGCGCGGGGCTCGACCAACCGTTGACCTGCGATGTCTGTGTTATCGGGGCTGGCTTTACTGGCCTGTCCACAGCCTTACATCTGGCGCAAAAAGGCTTTCGCGTTGTCGTGTTGGAGGCCCATCGGGTAGGCTTTGGAGCATCTGGCCGCAATGGCGGGCAGATGGGCTCAGGGCTCAACCAAGATCAATGCAAGTTGGAAAAAACTCTAGGCCAGGACGCTGCGCATCGCTTGTGGGAGATGACCCAAGAGGCAAAATTCCTGACCCGCAGCTTGATCGCGCAGCATGCCCCTGAGGCAGGCTATCAGCCGGGCGTGGCAGAGGCTGATTTCACCCAATCCGACAGCGACGCCAGCCACGCCAAAGCCGATTATTTGGCGCGTAACTATGGTTATACGGACATTGAATGCCTCGATAAATCGGCAATATCCGCCCTGATCAAATCCCCGTCTTATGCAGGTGGAATTCTAGACTGGGGCGCCGGACATCTGCACCCACTGCGCTACGCCATGGGACTAGCTCAGGCCGCCGAGACAGCAGGCGCCACCCTCTATGAAGACAGCGCTGTGCTGCAGGTACAAGATGGCACGCCCAATATTGTTGACACCGAGCACGGCCAGGTCAAGGCCGGCTATGTGGTCCATGCCACCAATGGCTATCATAACAGCCTCAACCGAAAACAGGCGAAGCGGGTCCTGCCGATCAACAACTACCTTGTGGCTACCGCCCCGCTTGCAGACCCACAGTCTGTGTTAACCAAAAATATTGCCGTAGCCGACAACCGTTTTGTGCTGAATTACTACCGCCTGAGCCATGACAATCGGCTGATCTTTGGCGGCGGCGAAAGCTATGGCGCAAAATTTCCCAAGGATATCTTCGCAAAAGTACGCCGCCCCCTCACGCAGATATTCCCCCAACTCGCAGATGTCGATCTGACCCATGCATGGGGCGGCACCCTTGGCATCACAACAACGCGGCTGCCCATGTTCGCGCGCGTAGGCCACCAACAGCTCACAGCTTCTGGTTACTCCGGCCATGGGATTGCTCTGGCAGGTTTTGCGGGCTTGGTGCTCGCAGAAGCTATCGCCGGCAATGCCAACCGCTTTGATCTGCTGTCCAAGCTCCCGGGCCCTGCCTTTCCCGGTGGACAGGCGCTCCGCAGCCCCATTATGACTTTAGCAATGACATGGTTCTCTCTGCGCGATAAGCTGGGCCTATGAAACAGATGCGCCCGTGCCACAGATCGCCAAAAAACGTGTCCAACCCCGGTTGGTTTGCAGTGTCCAATGGTACATGGGCCTGGGCCGGTGCGCCGCCACAGTGCAACCAAGGGCAGTTTGCCCCCTGTTAAACCGGCCTTAAATTCTTCTGGGCTAAAATACTCCCACCGGAGGCTACAAGCACCGGCAATATGTTCAAAGGTCCCCTCATGAAAGACCAATCCCCCAACAGCTGGGAAGCGCGGGCAGATGCCCATTCGTTTTACGGTTTTACCGATTTGCCGACGATTGAAACTCGAGGTGCAACCGTTTTGACCCATGGCGAAGGCCCCTATGTCTTTGACGTGCATGGTCGCAAGTTCCTCGATGCCAACTCTGGTCTTTGGAACATGGTCGCAGGCTTCGATCACGCGGGCATCGCTCAAGCTGCCAAAGATCAATATGATCGCTTTCCAGGGTATCACGCCTTTTTCGGGCGTATGTCAGATCAAACTGTGATGCTGTCCGAGAAACTTGTGGAGGTGTCCCCTTTTGACAGTGGTAAAGTTTTTTACACCAACTCAGGCTCTGAAGCAAATGACACCATGGTTAAAATGCTGTGGTTCTTGCATGGCTCCGAAGGCAACACCGAGCGGCGCAAGGTTATCACCCGCAAGAACGCCTATCATGGCGTGACGGCAGTTTCGGCTTCAATGACTGGTAAACCCTATAATTCCGTATTCGGCCTACCGCTGCCAGGCTTTTTGCACCTGACCTGCCCACATTATTGGCGCGAAGGCCGCCCCGGTGAGAGCGAAGCACAGTTTACCGCCAGATTGGCCAAGGAACTCGAAAATATGATCCTGACCGAGGGCGCGGAGACCATTGCCGGCTTTTTCGCCGAACCAGTTCTCGGCGCCGGCGGTGTAATTCCGCCACCGGCTGGGTATTTCCAAGCCCTGCAACCCATCTTACAAAAATATGACATTCCGTTGATTTCAGATGAAGTTATTTGTGGCTTTGGACGCACCGGTCACATGTGGGGCTGTGAAGCCTATAATTTTGTACCAGATGCTATAATCAGTTCAAAAAACCTCACCGCAGGCTACTTCCCAATGGGTGCCGTCATCTTGGGCGCGGAGCTGACCAACAGGTTACAAGCGGCCTCTGAAGCCATCGAAGAATTTCCGCATGGTTTTACGGCCTCAGGCCACCCAGTCGGAGCCGCCATCGCTCTGAAGGCGATTGATGTGATCATGAATGAGGGTCTTGCCGAAAATGTACGCAAGCTCACACCCTATTTTGAGGCGCATATGCTGCGATTGTTGGAGCACCCAAATATCGGGGAAGCCCGCGGCAAAGGTTTGATGGGCGCGTTGGAAGCGGTGCAAGATAAGTCCAACAAAACCCCCTTCGCTTCCAATCTCTCGGTCAGTGAGCGGATTGCCAATACTTGTACAGATCATGGGTTGATTTGTAGGCCCTTGGGGCAATCTATTGTCTTGTGCCCAGCGTTCATCTTCACCAAAAGCCATATTGATGAGATGTTCGAAAAGCTTGAAGCAGCCTTGAAGCAGGTTTTTTCCGAGGTTGCATAGGTTGCCTGTGGCCGGACATGTCCCCGCCACAGGCTCAACCGCCTTATAGTTTGGAAAGCTTTTCCTGAAGCGCCGCCAATTGTGATTTAATGTAACTCAAATCATCGGATGACCCAGTTTTACTAGATTCTGCATCATTCGGCGCGGGGGAACCAGAAAGCCCCCCGGTCATGGCTTTCATGAAGGCTTCTTGTTGGGCTTTCATGATTTCAAAACCTGGCATGGCCGCCATCGGATTGACGACCGTCAAATTTTCCATCGCTTTTGATTGCCCATCGCGCAGCATTTCAAAGCTTGCCGCCAAAAAATGCGGCACGACAGATGTCGCTTGGGTTGCGTAGGAACGGACAAGGTCTATCAAAACCTCGACGGGTAAAACGCTCTCGCCCCGGCTCTCATGCTCAGCGATGATTTGTAGCAAATATTGCCGGGTCAGATCGTCCCCAGATTTCAGGTCGATAATTTGGACCTCACGGCCACTGCGAATAAAACCCGCAATGTCTTCCAATGTCACATAATCGCTTGATTCTGTATTGTACAAACGTCGGCTCGCGTAACGTTTGATCAAAAGCGGTTTGGTCTTTTCGGTCATATCCAGCCCTTTACAACAGCGACTCACCGCGATTGCGCGGCACTGCGGCAATGTTATGCAAACGCAGCACAAAAAGAAAGGGCGCAGCAAATGCTACGCCCTTCTTCGGTTGGTTCAACTAAATTTGGTAGGAACGTTGATCCTAATTCTTTATGTTCAGCTTAAGCAGCTTTTGCAGCTTTGCCGGCTTTTTTTATTGCAGCAGTTGCTTCAGCGCTTACGTCTTTGCCAGCAGCCATCATCAATTCGGCAGATTCGAGCTGAACTTTTTTAGCAACACTTGCGATCGCAGCCATGTTCTCGGCAGCCATTTCAGCTGAAGAAGAAGCGAACTCAGAAAGAATTTGCGCTGCTGCCGCTGGATCAGTGTTAGCTTTTGAAAGGTCTGCAACTTTTTCCAAGGACGCTTTTGTCCAAGTAGAAGAAATCTCAGCAGATTTCATGGCAGCTTCCAAAGCAACCGATGACATTTTTTCGCCAAAAGCGGCTTGGGTTTTGAATGCATCTTCAAAAGCAGACATATCTACTGGGAATTTACCCATCATGTCTTTGAACATCGCGGTGATATCTGGTGTCTGTGTCATTTGCTTCATCCTTCAAGTGTGGTTGACTATTTGAAGAATAAATACATGCTGCGACGCAGCATTGCAAGAACTTTCTGCATCGCAGCATAAATTATTTTTGGACGTATGTTCCGGGTGCATCTATTAGCTTCAACCCCTTGGTCGCTTTGGGCTTACGGGCCTTCACTGTATTGCCGCAATGCAGCAAAAGCCAATCTTGCCATGCGGGCCACCAACTACCAGCGTGATGCTCGGCATTGGACTGCCAGTCGACTGGGTCAGCTTGCAGATCAGGATTGGTGTAATATCCATATTTATTGCGTTGCGGCGGATTTATGATTCCTGCGACATGGCCCGATTCAGCCAAGATAAAGCGCCTTTCGGTCCCCTGCATTTGCTGAACACCCCGGTAAGATTGGTCCCAAGCGGCAATATGATCAGTTTCACACGCCACAGCTAAAAGCGGTACAGCAACATCACTCAGATACAATTGCTCGCCGCAAACCTCAAACCCACCATCCGCAAATCGATTTTGCTGACATAGCCCACGAAGATATTCTATAGCCATACGCCCTGGCAGGTTCGTGCCATCTCCGTTCCAATACAAAAGATCAAAAGCAGGAGGCGTCTCGCCCATCATGTAATGCCGTATCGCCGGGCCATAGATCAGATCGTTAGAGCGCAGAAACGAAAAGGTGCGTGACATGAACATATTGTCCAACATGCCAAACTCTTCCACCTCGGCAGCGATTCCATCTACAAAATCGTCCCCCAGAAAGACAGACATTTCTCCTTGTTCCGAAAAATCAGTCAGGGTGGTAAATAGCGTCGCCGATTTGACTGACGTGTCACCACGCTTGACCATCAAAGCCAAAGTCAGCGACAATGTTGTGCCACCAATGCAGTAACCGGCGGCATTCAACTGTGGCACATCACAAATTTCTTTGACCTTCGCAATCGCAGTCAAAAAGCCATCTTCTATATAGGTGTCGACACCCGTCTCGCGCATGCTGGCGTCTGGATTAATCCAGCTCACCACGAACAGCGTAAAACCTTGATCAACCACCCATTTAACCAAACTGTTTTCAGGCCGCAGATCCATAATGTAGAATTTATTAATCCAAGGCGGGAAGATCACCAAAGGCACATCCTGAACGGTCTCAGTCGTAGGGCTATATTGTATCAGCTCAAACATATGGTTGCTGAACACCACCTTGCCCGGCGTGGTAGCCAAATTCTTGCCCACATCGAACGCCCCTTGATCCGTAAGGGTTACCATCAAGTCACCATTATTAGCCTCAATATCACGCACAAGATTTTCAAGCCCTCGAACCAAGCTTTCACCGTCGGTCTCTACGGCGCGCGCCAGGGCCTGTGGATTGGTGCCCAGAAAATTGCTCGGGCTGAACATATCCATGATCTGACGGCTGAAGAAATCCAGCTTTTGCCGCTCGCGAGTGTCTAGATTGTCCATCTGCGCCACGGCGGTCTCCATGGCCTGGGTGTTCAGCAAATATTGCTGTTTGATGAAATTGAAATAGGGGTGCTCGCTCCACATTGGATCTGCAAAGCGTCGATCACTGTTATTTTGCTGGCTGGCGACATAATGTTTGAGGGATTGGCCCCAGTAAGCGATTTGCTGTTCCATCATGCGTGAGGGATTGCTCATCATTTCGGTCACATAGGCAGTTGCGGCCTTGGTAAACAATTCTTGGCTTGGCCCCTGAAGCGACGTTCGCACAGGCTTTTTATGGGCCACAGCCGCCAAAAGCCTTTGGGTCAGTGCATCAACACGCTGCAAATTCGAGCTTAATCGCTCTAATGCTGCGCCTGCATCTTTGTTATCAGTTGTCATGTCGACAAAAGCCTCCTAGTTTGCAGTTGCAGCATATGTGTAAATTAACATTATTTCAAAATATAATGATGCATAGCTGCCATGCAAGAAAAGAGATGTCGATGCGCTACATGGCAACCTACGATATGATGGAAACCCTCCGCAACACCAACCAATGGATGGGGGCGACGGCAAAAGCTATGGCCTCCTACCCGATGTTCGCGATGATTCCCAATCCCGCCTTTCAATGGATGTCGGCTTGGGGTGAGGTCACAGAACGCGCTTTTTCACGCATGGTCGTAAAGCCCGGCTGGCGGTTGGACTTTGTTTCGACCGAGGATGGCAAAGATCATTTGGTTGAAGTTGAAACCATTTTGGCCAAACCGTTTGGCGATTTGATTCACTTCTCCGTTCCAGGCCGCAAAGTCCGTGACCGCAAGGTCTTGCTGGTTGCGCCGATGTCCGGGCATTATGCAACCCTTTTGCGCTCGACAGTTCGCAGCCTTTTGCCCGATTGCGAAGTCTATATCACCGATTGGCACAACGCGCGGGATATACCCGTTAGCGAAGGCAAATTCGATGTTGAGGATTACACGCTTTATTTGGCTGAGTTCATGCGCACTTTGGGTTCTGACACACATGTGATTGCAGTCTGCCAACCCGGGCCCATAGCACTTGTGGCCACGGCCTATTTGGCGGCCACAAACCCAGGAATACAGCCTGCGAGCCTAACACTAATTGGCGGTCCCATCGATCCAGATGCAAACCCCAGCGATATTACCGATTTCGGCCATCGGGTTCAAATGGGCCAGCTGGAAGAAACCATGATCCAGCAGGTTGGCTTTCAACATGCGGGCGTTGGGCGCAGGGTCTATCCGGGCTTACTACAATTGATGTCTTTCATGTCAATGAACGGTGAAACTCACAGCAAAGCCTTTAGTGATCAGATCACCAAAACGGCACAGGGCGAAGCCCGCGATAATGACAAACACAATCAATTTTATGATGAATATCTAGCCGTCATGGATATGACTGCTGAGTTTTACCTCTCGACGGTGGATCGCATCTTTAAAAATCGCGAAGTGGCGCGCAATGCGTTTTATGTGAACGGCGTTCATGCTGACATTTCACAGATCAAAAATGTACCGGTGATTGTGGTTGAGGGCGAGAAAGACGATATTTCAGCCCCTGGTCAATGTTTGGCCGCTCTGGATCTGCTGACAGGCCTGCCCAAAAATCTCAAAGCCGCACATCTTGAGCCGGGCGCTGGCCACTACGGCATTTTCGCGGGCAAAAGCTGGCGCAACAACATCCGGCCCTTGGTGCTGAAATTCATCGATACGCATCAAAAGCCCAAAGCAGCTAAAACTTCATAGGATTTAAAACTCGATTTTAGCGCTATTGCCAGACTCTCGCGAAGAGTGCTGGCAATAGCGCTAAAATGTGACACTATGTGGTAAAAGCGCGGCATGCGCTGAGGAAAGAACGAGCAATGCTGCCCGACACGTCACATGATGATGCCCTAGCCCCCCCCAACGCTGAAACCCAGCTTCGGAATTTGGGATGGAGTGCGTACCTTTGGAACCAAGTGAATCCGGCTGAGCTCGAAAACACTCCTCCAGTGCGCATCACTCAAGTGCACAGAAATACCTTGCATATCCAAGGCGCGAACCTCGACATGATGATCCCCTCTCTGCACGGTGTAACAGTCGGGGATTGGTTGCTGTTCAACCGCGAAGACGCCCGCTCTAGCCAATTGTTAGATCGCAAAAGTTTGATCAAGCGCCGCGCACCGGGTCATGACCGCAAAGAGCAGTTGATCGCCGCCAATTTGGACACGGCCTTTATCGTGTCGTCCTGCAATAATGATTTTCGCGTCGCCCGGTTGGAGCGCTATGTCGCCATGGCCCACGAAGCCGATGTGACACCGGTGATCGTTTTGACCAAGATCGACTTGGCCAGAGATGTAGAGTCTTTCGTGTCACAAGCCAAAACCATTTCCGAGCGCGTAGCGGTGGTCAGCTTAAACGCCAGAAGCTCCTCAGTGCTGGAAGATCTGGCCTTATGGTGCGCACCAGGACAAACTGTGGCCTTTCTAGGGTCTTCCGGCGTTGGCAAATCCACATTGGCAAACACTTTGGCCGGCAATGACGCAATTCAGACCCAAGAGGTACGCAGCAGTGACGATAAGGGCCGTCACACCACCACGGGGCGACAGTTACATATCATGCCGTCGGGTTGTGCCGTGCTCGACACGCCTGGAATGCGAGAACTACAGCTCACTGATGTGTCCATAGGGCTGGAAGAAACCTTCGCAGATCTGCATGCCTTGCGGCAAAACTGCAAATTCAACGATTGTGCCCATGACAAAGAACCGGGATGCGCAGTTCAAGCAGCCATTACCAGTGGTGACGTTGATGTGCCGCGCATGCAGCGCTGGCTTAAGCTGGTGGCTGAGGATGTGGAAAACACGAAAATTCTCGCCAAACGTCGGATGCGAGAGAAATCAAAGAACAAAAACGTGAAATCCGTTCAAAAACACAGCCATAAAAAATAGGGCTCTTGCTCTAATCGAGCCAAGCCCGCAAAGCGGCAATGGTGGCCTCAGGCTGTTCTAAAGTTGGCCGATGACCAGCGTTCCCAATGACCACCAATTCCGCTGGTTCAATAAATTCAGCCATGAATTCATGGCGTTTCGGCTGGGCAATCTGATCCTGCGCCCCACAGAGAATCAAAGTTGGGCACTTGATATTGCGCAGCATGGATTGCTGATCACGGCGTTTTTGCAAAGCGCAAGATTGGCGCACAAACACCTCCGGCCCCAGAGAGAGAGCCATATCCACCATCAATTCTAAAATATGTGCCTTAAATGGGGTTTTAGCGAGATAATGTGCACAAGATCCTCTCGCATGATTTCCTCCAACCCTCCAGTACGCGCCACGATGATTTGTGGCTCACGTTCTGCCGCGCGTACGGAGGTTTCCGACATGGGATTGGTGTCCATCAGGCAAAGCTGGCTCACCCGATCTGGGGCACGACGGATAATCTCCATCGACACCATCCCACCCAAAGACAGCCCACATCAAGCAAAGCGACGCGGAGTCATGTCCAAAATGGTGCTTACAATCTCTTCAATCCGCTCGCCCAAATGCACTGGCGCGACCATCACGGCACGCTCATGCGATAACCCATCAATTTGAGGGGCAAAAAGCCGCGCGTCGCACATCATGCCCGGCAAGAATACAATAGGTTCTGGGCTCATGAGAGTGTTGTGACAAGTTTTCTAACCCCTGCCAAGATCAAGACACCGCCTCTACCGATAATTAACCATTATTTTAAGCGGTTAGCCAATCGTCCAGCCACCATCGATCAAAAGGGTTATGTCAGATAAAACTTGTTTGAAGCGAGTAGGGCTACTTTGAAGCGGGTGCTATCAGACAAATGAGTGTGTGCATCAAGTCACATAGATTGGAGAGCCTACTATGGGTGGTCAGAGGCGTTTGATTAAAGTTTTATCTGACAGAATCCATCCAGTTTATCCACTTTCTCTGACCTGCCCCCCGAGGCTCCCTCATTCATAACGAGAGTTTGTGGGTTTGGATTTCATATTCTTTTTCGTCAGTTTGAGCAAGCGCGTCGTGTGCGGAGCCCTCAAATTTCTCAAGCGCTCGGCGCGCTTCAGCGGGTGTTTGGTTGCCCAGAGATGAGTGCGGTCTGACGTTGTTGTAATCGTATCGCCAA
>Ga0206130_10000825_pt1 | contig 48705 bp, 39 predicted proteins | sample Helgoland_Spring_9_FD_148637 | JGI IMG/M metagenome (GOLD analysis project Ga0206130, IMG submission 148637) | Pelagic subsurface seawater microbial communities from Kabeltonne, Helgoland, North Sea - Helgoland_Spring_Bloom_20160512_1 | ecosystem: Environmental > Aquatic > Marine > Epipelagic ...
ATCCACCAAATGTCGGAACCAGTCCATTTTTCGGAGCCCTATTTAATATAGGTTGAGATAGTTGGGCTGTATTTCCAATGACATTCTTTACCCATGAATATTGAAAGTCTGTCGCAGGAAGGGGGGTGTTTATGTGGTCATTGTCATTTGTCTTGTCTCCCTGATTAGAGCCGTCATAGTGTGTATAGAAACCCTCGACTACTAGTGAGCCATTTTGGTTTGGGATAAGTCTACGGAATGTGAAAGTATCTTCCATGTTTGTGTGACTTGATTGTATCAATGTTCCGTCTTGTATAGTATCGCCGATAGAAAGAGACAGTTCCTCTCCGAAGCTCCAAAAGTTAACTAAGGAGCTTATACCTCTTATGTCTGCATACCTTTTATGTTCGCGAAGAGTTGTCAAATCTTCTTCGCTATCAAATATAAATGAATCGAAGTAACAAAAATTCATTATAGAACCAAATAGACCAGTCGTGCTGTTTACGCTAAACAAACCTATATTCATCGACTCTTGCCCTAAACCTCGCCAACCATTCACAAAGTTTGATGAAGAAAACTGATAACTATCAGGCTCTAAACCTGCAACCTCTACTCTGGTAGCAAATAGGTCATCAAAATCTATAGATATGATGTACTGGTTCCACTGTCTCAAATCTAAGTTGCTAAAAAACGCTTGTGCTGCACGTGCATTTCCCTGAGAGTCTATCATAGACACAAGGACACTGTTGCTCGATGGTATTGTTAAGAATAAACTGTTTGTTATTTCCAACACCTGTCTGTTGGTGTTTAGCGTAAAAGAGTCAAACCAGAAGCTTATTGTCATTGAGTCTGAACCAGCGGGTATTTGTCCCTCTGGTGATATCACATTGGATGTCATATATTCAAATGTTGCATCAATTGCGATGAGCCCCTTCGATGGTACAACTTGAGGGGTTATCTTCATGCTAGAGTTTCTATGTTGCTTGTGCCATGAGGCTTCCTCATCATATGTCACAGGTGGCACTGTTGCGTATGATGAGTCTAGACCAAACTGGCCAGAGTGTCTTGCTCTGAGAGTTCTTAAGCCTTCTCTACGGCCAACTGGTGATGTAACTTGGTGTGTGTCCATTCTCATTATGTTATTTTCACCAGAACTTACCCCCCTCACAGTTAAGTTTCTAAAGTTCAAGGAGTTATGGACAGAATATTGTTGCGTTGCAATGTCTAAGTATCCAGACGAGTTTATCTCAGGACCACCCGGGGCAGAGAATCGAGTTCTAACAACGCTGCTAGCTGCAATAGAGCGGTCTTGAGTCTGAATTATATTCGTATCACCAGAGACCGTGGGTGGGATATAGTCAAGCCCGAGTGTGGAGCTTTGAAGGTTTAAAAACGAAGACCCAGCAGCCCCAAGCGCAATAATGAAATTTCCATAGGAGCCAGCATTATTTGGAGTTATTGTAAATTCAGCTTCTGAGTCATATATAGCGGGAATAAAATCTACTCCATTGGTGGAGTTTTGAGGGTTTGAAAACGAAGACCCTGCACCAAGCGCAATAATGAAATTTCCATAGGAGCCAATATTGTCTGGTACTATTGAAAAATCTGCGTGGTAAACTATCGTACCAGCTGTGGCTGGTCCTGAGAAGGATGTTGATATTCTGTCGCTAGAGTTATCATGAACAGTTAGATTTTCACTGTTTGCTACCTTGTTGTGAACGGTGTCTCCATTTCCGAAAGCATCATTTGTCTCAGAAAATGTATAGAAAGCCTTCAAGTCGCTATATGAAGATAGATTAGTTAAATTACTATAGTCTAGTTGATCTCCATTGTTGTAAATATCATCAATCTTGTTTTGAGAATTGTCGTAGTAAGCATCGAAAATCATTATTTCGTCTAAGACAACTGTCAGTCCAGGTTCAGATATTCCCTGATTGTTAGAAGTAGCCTTTGAAAGGGAACCTATGGTGATTTCGTCTACAAAAGGGGACGTGTTGGTGTCAGCCCCCTTTGGAAAATCCTGGATTGCATTTCCGGTTGTTGGTGAAATACCAAACACGTCATCCCAACTTACGTATGTCCCATTGATCCAAAGGTCAGTTTCTGTCGGAATTGGATTTTGATTAGTGCCTTTATTTCCATAGTCTCCTTCTGTTGTGATCAGTATGTGAGTTAATGTGTTCCCATGTGAAGCCATAAAACCATTTGACTGATATCTCAACTGGTGTAAAGCTCCTGACCCGGAGTTGCCTTCGAAAACATAACCTATAGCAAATATTAGACACCACTGTGGAACGTTATTTATGGTCTGATGTTGCAGCAGTACAGCTTTTGTATGTGGACTTCCATATCCCCTTTCTGCATATATTACCCTAGGGCCGCCATAATTGCTATTTAAAGATGGTATATTTACGTAAAAAGAAATAGTCCACGGATCACTAGTGCTAGAAAACGAAGTTGATGGGGACCAACTTGGTGTATTAGTAAAATTTAAACATATATCTTGATCCCTTCCTGTTATCGTCAATGCTTGTCCTGCTGACCCAGGCGGTTGTCCACCATTGTCGCCCTCTGTGAAAGTAACGGTGAAGTCGTTAGTAGGAAAGTTGCTTTCCAATAAAGACTTCAAACTATTAAAGAAGGCTGTGTTTGAGGCTGGTGTGGGAGTCGTCAATAGCGTTTGTCCACCTTGAGCTGATGTGTCTATTTCATAGTCTATTGAGTCAATGGTGATAAAATCACCAGCTACAACATCATCGAAACCTAAGACAGTGAATTCTCCACCTGTTGCTGTTACACCAGTTTGACCAGCAGTATTTAGCGTAAGAGTTTCGGTGTATCCAATTGTAAAGTCGTTAGAAAAGTTGTTCACCAATAGCGTTTCGATACCGTCGTAGAAAGCCGTATTTGTAGATTCTATCGCAATTGTCTCTCCACCTTGTTGCGTGTCATCTATTTCATAGTTTATTGAGTCAATAGTTATGAAGTCTCCTTGAGTAACACGGGCGAAACCTAAGACAGTGAATTCTCCACCTGTTGCCTGTGCAGCTGCCTGGCCACTTGAAAATATTCTATTATCATATTGTCTATTATTTGGCTCGCCGAAGATGTTGCCCTCAAGCGTCACAGCTTGAGAAACTAATGTAAAATAGTTAGTTGTTTGTGGTAGAGCATTTGAGATAATTGTCGGAAGAAGATTGTCTGATCTTCGAAGAAAATACCCTTGGTCTCCAAATGTCGACATGACTTCATAGCCATATGTATAGTTTCCGTGAGAACCTGTACCAATGATGGTCTGAATATTTTTTATGTTTACAGGTCTCTTTGCTCGCTCTTCGCGATATAGCGTTGCTTTTTGCTGGTCCGTATCAATCGGACCAACTGAATAATCTGGTGTTGTAAAACCTAATGCTCCATCGCCAGTACCGCTACCTTCTTGAGTTTCAGAGCCATCAAGCTCAGAGATGTAAATATTCCAAGCTTCAGGTCTTAAGGCTATATTTGGAACATATCCGTGAACTGCACTGAAGCCTTCCATGTGATGGATGTGTCTAGCTTGTCTTCCGCCGACATGCTCATATGTAAATGGGCCTTGGAGTGAAATTTCATTTGTAATATCAGTCGTGTCTGAATGTAGGTTTACGAGATTGTAACCTTCGCCAAAGCCGCCCTGTGCTCCACTTTTGTTTATGAGTGCAGAGTATCCCGTGTTTACACTTGAAGATACTATGTTCCCGGGAATGATTTTGGATATCTTTTGTCTGTAAAGGTAGTGGTTATCATCACTTTTGGGCTCTAGAGTTGGCAGGTTTGTTTCACGGCCAAGAACAGCAAAGCCATCGTATTTATATTTTCTCAATTCTTCAGGCTTTGTTTCATCCATACATTCCGGTTTGGGGTTCGTACCATTGCCGGAACCGGCACCTATCAACACTACGTTTTCAGGAGTGTTCATATTAGATGAGTTACCAACGGCAATTTGTGGCGTTATCATATCTCGGTCTTTATTTTGAGAATAGTTAATTCCACCATGTAGCGAGTTGCTAAAATCTATATCCACACTATATGGTTTTGACATTCGTCTGACTGCATATGAACCAGAATAAATACCTGCGCTTCCAGACAGCACCACAGGATTTGTGTACTCTAGAGTATTCTGTCGAGTTAATACTTCCTGAATCGCTTGAGTCTCTACATCTGCTACGCCGTAAGTTCGCTCTCTACGCTCTTTTTGCCAGAGACAGTTTTCGTTTTCTGGTGTTGGATCTCCTGGAACTACTGGTAATGGCGCATGGCCAAACCGCCAGTTGTATTTAAGTTCTTGAACACCTCGAATAGAGGCTTCGGTTGAAGTGATTGTATTAAGTAGTCCAATTTGTCTTTGGTACTTGTCTCTCTCTAAGAGATGTGGTTCGATAATATCAACAATTCCACCAGAAAAGTTTGCACTCATCGGCACTAGTTGGTTAACCATTGATGACAGGCTTGAGTCAATCCATTTGAAATATTCAAAGAAGCGATCAAAATCAATATCTCCGTCAACTTTCTCAAAAAATAACTGCTTAGCATGAGCCATATCCTTGTACTCTAAGCGATACTTATCAACTGGTTTTGCGAATAGATTTGCAAACTCCAACGTAGTAGAGAAAGATTTCAACATCTCCTCAGATATCATAGCTGCGGGCGACTTTTCCATAACAAATAAGCTATCGCTGACATCGTCGTCGTCTGAAAAGTTTATTTCCTGCTCGCCTTTGATATATATGTTCTGAGCGTCATATGCAGACTCTGGTAGTTGCTTCTTGTATGCTTGAATAAACTCATTAGAAACGAAAGAGGATGTGCTCAACGGGAAGTCAAACCCCTTAGCGTTGCATTCTCGACGTGTTACTTGGTCAACCCATCCGTAAATGACATCCGAACCCCATGCCGTTGTGTCTTCTACGACAAATTCACCAGATATATCTGAGCTTGTGACAGTATCAAAGTCCCAGTTTAAGATTGTCAAGGCTTGTGTTGGTATTTGAACATTGTTGATGGTGTAAGGGTTTGCACCAGCGGTGGATTTCCGAGCACCGAAATTTAACACATCTTTGTTGTGTTGTAAGATTTCATCATTTGATATATAGTCGAGCCAAGCTCTTACTGCACCAACTTGTATATCGGTTTGTTGAATGGTGTTTCCAGTGAAGTTCAAACGATGGGCTCCGACATATACTCTTTTTGCACATGCCAACAAAGCCTCTCCGTCAATATAGGGTAGGGTCGTTGATAATACGACTTCCTCTTCGACTTCTCCAAAGTTTGTTGTAACTGCGTAGAGCTCTATGTCATAGTCAGGCGTTGTATTTGTGACACCACCAGCAAAAGGGTAGGTCTGTGGTTTTATTCTTAATGCGACATTATAATGTTCATTACTATAGATGTCGTATATGTAATCTGATTCCAAATTGATACCAGACTCGCTCTTCAAAACAAACTTGGCGTGTGGAGATTCCAAAGCATCTCTCACTAGGTAAACTTGAAGGTCTTTTGACCCCCATGTTAGGTCACTAGAGTTGGTGACATTTGCTTCATGAAAACCCATCACAGAAGCAGATAGGAATGGAGTGGCAAAATAGCCGCTCTCGCCCACTTCTTTCTTGTGGGGCACTACTATGTCTACTTCTAAAGTAAAAGCGCTTGTATCGCCATTAGAGAGCTCGTAAATGAATGTGTTGGCATTGTTGGAAGATGAATCATTAAAAATAGAAGAATCAAGCATTTGGAGGCTGTTAAAATTGATGTACTTCTTCTTTACAGAAGTTACTCGTGACTTATCTGTCAAATATTGAGTTCCGCCATCCGTATAAAGATTAAGTCTGATGAGTTCGTCATCAATACCAAAGCACCTAATAAGGTTTCTAATAGAGCCCTCGGTACCCTTGGTCTTATATATTTTCTCTAAGTTATTGTATATGTTTGTATAAATAATGTTTTTAATTTCTGATATTTCAGACTCGTATTGGCCATCTTTTAGATTAATGCCGGCCAATCTTTCGTGAACTTCGCTAGAGGCGAACATATCAGAAACAATAAAGCCCTTATCTTTCAACAACTCAGATGCTAACGTGCTTGATTTTAAGCCGTCTATCGAATATCTTTTGGTCTTAAGTTCGGTTAGTTCTTTGATTTGAACATGTAAGGTATCCATGTAAGAGGCTAAGATTTGAGAAAAATACCTAAGGTTGCCATCATCTTCTTCTTGAAGCCAAGTCGGCATTGAGCGATAGAAAGACTGTCCCTTATTTGCATCATATACTTGACCGCTCGTCTTCATCTCTTCTATTAGAGCAGATACTAGAGGATGTTCTTTGTATATAATTGGTGATGGGGTTTCGGTGAAACCTTGAGTCTCCATGGCAGAGTCTGGACTTCTAGCTGAAGAGCCAGGATATCCAACCCAGAGCCCATTTGCCATTCTTCCGGAATAATCTAGAACTGTATTGTCAACCTGATTATTTTCTACAATACCTTCGTTGAATTTAAGGTAAACGCCGAGATCTGATGTGGCATCGTCCGTGTTGGCTCCACCACCAATTGACTGAAACCAGTTTAATTTGATTTGTCGAGATGTTCTCTTGGTCTTCCAAAATCGGAATTCATCCAGATAACCTTGAAACTTACCAGAGCCTGTTGCGCCATAGGAACCTATGCTGGTTTGTAATGCTCCTAGGAATGCATCCATTTTTCCCTCGAACTCAAAAGTATTAGAAAATGGAATAGGCGTAGAAATAATTGCCCCATTAACATATACCCTAAGTTGAAGGGTTGAGTCCTCTTTTATCAATGAAAATGCAAAATGCATCCAAGTCGAATCACTATAGTGACTAGAAATATCAATTACTTTCTGCTCGAGCAATGTGTCTTTTTGCAAAGACAGTCGAATATAGGGAGTGGAAAAATCTATAAATTCGATAAGCATCCTAGAGTTTGCAGGTGTAGCGCTTCCATTCCACAGATCCAAAATGACCTCAGCCTCATTAATGGTTGTGGAATCTTTTTTCATCCAAAACTCAACTGTTACTCCATTGGTGAAGTCACAGTTCCAGTTTTGATTTCGGTTATTGTCGTTGTCATATTTAGCAGATGTTGCAACGTGTTCACTTAGGCTCGATGCAGCCTCGTTAGTATGCAGACCACCCCAGACTCTAATATATTCTGGTACTGTTGTTGCCCTATAGATTCCAGACAGAGCACCTAAGTTTGCCGTTGTACCAAGCTTGACATGCCCAGTTGTCTTTGGATATTTATTCTCGAATACCCAGCGCTCAAGTGCAGATGCCTTCTCTTCAAACTCAATCTGCTCAGCTTTCGAACCATCATAGGGATAGTCTTCGTAGATTCGTCTAATAGCTGCATCATAGTAAAGCTCGGCGGAGCCATAATATACGAAGTTTTCAGGGTTGGAAAAATCAACTTGTGGTTGATATCTCTCTTGTTGTTTGGACTTCTCTTCTACAAAGGTGACACTTTCGACATCTTCGACGGTATCTTCTAAGTTGCGAGATGTCTTACCAAATAAATCTTTAATACTCATTATTTACCACTCTAAATCTATGTTTGAAAGGGAGCTCTTGATAACTCTTTGTCATTACATTAAATAGAGCTAACTTGATTTCGTAAACATAATTAGGCTCTAACATATTAATGTCAAGATCAAAAAAGTTCCCGTTTGAGTCATAGGAAAGAGTGGTTGCACTATCTGAGGTGTTATAATCAAAGATGATTTCATCTGTGATGACCTTGCAGATCTTATAAACTAACTTGTCGTAAACCTTAGTTTTCGGCAGTGTTGAAGCAACAGTGTGAATATTTGGAGACCAATTCTTTTCTCGAATATAAAAATAGAAACGAGAAGTTTGTCCAATATAGTGAGTGTTTTGTTTGTTGGATACTGTAGTGACAAGATTTACCATCTCAGGAGTCTCAAATGGTGCTTGCTCGAGCACCGATATTGAACCCGTATGGACAGTTTGGAGGTCAGCAGTCCATACGTCATATAGCTCCCCAGAGGTAGTTGTGACATTGATGTCGGCTTTATAAATACCCGTGGACACCTCTTCTGCTGTTTCCGTGGCCAATGGTGAACCTAAAAGGTCTTCGTAAATACTGACTGTCACGGTTGTACCAAGAGAGACTAGTTCTCCTCTGAATGTATTATACAAGTAGATGGTGTTGGGCTTATCTGAGTAGAAGTGGTGTCTTTGGTCTGTTATTTGAGAATCCCATCTTGCCTCTATGAGAGGTTGTTTGAAGAAATTGCTTGTTCCTCGAGCATAAAACATCTTTGTATAATAAGAACGCTGCTCTTGTGTGGATGCATCGGGAAGCTTAATGATTAGTCCATAGTTTGGTGATGGATTACTAGTGGCAATCCAACCTTCGACAATAGTGGTAATGTCTATTTCTAGATTTTCATACCCTTCATCGAAATATATTTGCACTGGTGTAGCGGTTGGAAAGTGTCCACCTGATGTATTCCAGTTAGAACCTGCTCCTGCTTCATTCCAACTTGAGCCCTTGCCATAGGTAAGATCAGAATAGTCTTCCATGTCCAAACCAGTACCTTCTTCCCACGACTGCTCTAGAGGAGATACTTCAAGATAGAAGTTCGAAGGAAGTGTTTTTCCGTGTACTGCATTGAATAGTCTGAGATAGTACTTTGTATTATCAGGGAGAGTGTCTGCTGATATTTCATATTCATCAAACTCTATAATAATGCGAGCCTCTTCTCGAGAATAAACTTGGTTCTCATCTTGAGTTTGCCCATAAATTGAAAAAACTTCTAGAATATCTGATGCGCCCATGTTGGCATCTGAGCCTCTTACCGTTAAGTTTTCACCGTAAGCATTTGTTATCGTATTATCTTTTGTGGCATAATATCTTTTAATCATTGAACCAATACTCCTTTGATATCGCTATTTGGATATTTCAATTCCATAATTACATTCTTTGGTGTGGCAATATAAGTTCCGTCTTGAGACATGGCCTCCTTAAAGTTCATGCGAACCGGTGAGTGGTTTGAGCCCTTCTTTTGAAAAACTTCAACCTTTTTAACATCAGCTACGCCATCAACTTTAGATAGGATGGAGTATAGTCTAGTGATATAGACTGGTTCTCCGATATAGGTTTGTTCCGCGAAATACTTGCGTAATGCGGCGTTACATTGGGATAAAATGTTTTCATTAGTAAACCTAGGGTCTGAAACGACTTTAAAATTTACTCCAAAGTTAACAATTTTAGCATCATAGATATCAATGACATCATTTAAAGACTTATATTGAGACAGCCAATTTTTGATATTATGCTTCAACCTGTCATTCGACATGACTAGTTTACCGGTTGGGCCTTCAGAAACTACATAGATAGCCATACGCCTATTTGTGGCAGAAGGGTCATTGACAACGCTGACTCTTTTAATAATGCCGTACTTGTTTGGCATGTTGTAGATGAGAGATTCATAATCTTGTCGAGTAACCGCTCTTCCCTGGGCAGCATAATAACCTTTTGCCCTGTGTTTAAGTTCTTCAGCCGTCATTCTTTCAGCAGCTCCAACAATGGGTTCTTCATTTGCAATCTCTAGAGATGAAACAACACCAGACTTCTTTACTGGTGCCAGTGCAATTTCGCCTGAAAACTTCATCCTAGCCTTATTGACCGATGTGATGGAGTTCGCGGATGCACTAGACTTATCAGTAGTGTTTGCTTTGGCTATGATAGTTAGAGTGGTGCCCGATGGAGCAATACCCAACTTGGTTGTTCCAATTAGTTTTGATGGATCAAAAGTTTGAGATGAGACATAATTCTTTCCGTTCATTTGTAAAAACACTTTTGAAGGGTCTGCTATTTCTTCCGCCTCTGAGTCGTCAGAGCCAAAACCGAATTGTAAGTATGTACCGGTATCATCTTGTTCAACCACAAAGCGTCTAGAGGCAACGAAGGGCTTCAATATACTTCTAACTCCATCAGATGCTGCTTGTCTATTTGTTGTCTCGCGGAATACGACTTCTTGAGCCAAGTTGTCAACTTCATAATAGGTGTTCCCATCAGAGTCCTTAACTGAGATTATTTCACTATAAGTCGCTCCACCAATTCTAATCTTTTTAAATTTTTCAAAAGTTGCATCATTTAGGTCAACTGTTATTTTAGAGAATGTTCCAGATACAACCTGGCCAACTGCTTTTACAGCAAACTTTGTAGTTTGACCGGTAGTAGAATTAAACTCTGCTGCCACTATATCATTCATTGGATCATCAAAAGACACATTCTCTGTCAAAGTAAACACTCCACCGCCTGATGAAGAAAAAGAAGAGCCTCTCTGCAAAATTGGCATGTAGTTGAAATCAGGAGCCGTTCCATCAATATTGGATGGAATTAAAACATATAAAGATACAAAACCGTAGGAGTTTGGAGATCCCGCAAACTTAAATCCCATTGATCTAGCGTGCTTACGAACATTGTTGAACTCGATTGCTGAGTCTAGAAATGACTCATTGGCTTGATAATCTAGATAGTAAGACAATACGTCTCCAACGTAAGCAACAGAATCTACCAACAGAGAGTTGATAGTTCCTTTCGAAAAGTCTTTCCATTGTTCAGGATAAAACCTCTTAGCGTGTTCTACTATATCCGCTTTGATGCTGTCGAAATCTCTGCTCGTATATTTAATAGGTGTTTTCTTTTGCTTTGACATGTGTGGGCCCTCTACAAAGACTAACTAGTTTGTCTTAAATAACTTCGAGCTCAAAAAGCTCTACCACTTCATTTCCATTGTAGAAGAACTCCATCTTTATGTTTAAAATATTTTGTTCTGGGTTTGTGGAGATGACTAGATTTGAAATTGTCAAGTACGGCATATATTCGGATGCTTGAGCAAATATCTTCGACTCCAAGGACGATAAGTCAATATCAGTGTGTAGGTCAAATAAATATTCAGGTAGACCCACTCCATAGTTTTGGTCCATTACGTACTCGCCTTTTCTTGTCAAAAGCAGCATTTTTAAATTTTGCTTTATAGCCAATACTTCTTGCCAATCTGCATACGAGCCTGCTCCAAAGTCACTGTATACAATGTTGCCATCAGGATTCATTGAGTATGGTGCAACTCCACTATTGCCTCCCATACTTATTGGGAATATTAAAGATATAGACATGTTTTATTTCCTAAAAAGTTTTTGGAAGTCATTTAAGCAGTCATCACCATCTTTGTTAAAAGGTTTTGACTTCACAATTCTAATAGATTGCCACCATCTAACACTGCTGTCTAACCCTAAATACGTGCTTGGTAACAAATTGCTCAACCACTTTGCATCATATTGTCTCTTCTCTCTCTTTGAATCCTCTTTTAGGTCATCATCATCTGAGCGATATGTCGCTCTGAATTGTCTTTTGATGGTTCTCTTTGTAGACTCGAATATTTGCCTTTTCCACTTGTTTTTTATTTTTCTCACCCTATCTTCTTCTACTTCTCCCTCGCCTTTTCCAATGCATTCGAAAAAGTTATAATAGGAATATATTCCAAAAAGAGAACTAAATGTCTTAGTCTTTATTAGGGTTCCAAATAAAAATTTAAAATCATCTTCATCTGCCAACTTGTCTACATAGCACTTGATATCTTCTCCAATATTTTCATCGGTTAAGTCAATTTCTGATATATATCTATCGATAATATCGTGCTCATATGATACCAGAGGGATGTGCTGATACTTTCCGAAATCTCCAACTCTTTCCCGTTCAACGTCTAGGTTGGTTTTTAAACCTGACTCTACGGATGGTACATACACAAGTCGTACGCCAAACTTTACGCCAATAGTTCCAATGAACTCATTATTGACAATAGTAGCATTACCAAAATAATCAGATATTTTACTGTTTTGATCATATCGTTCTGTGTCTGAAATCATTTGCTGAAACTCTGATGGTGTCATGACTTGCTCTGCATCATCTTTATTTATTGTTCGGACATATTTTTCTAGAAACATAATGCCTTCGTATGGAACTTCTGTTGGGGGATTTAGTTCCCTAGAAGCAGATCTCTGTTCCACATCCATAGCTGAGGGGCAACTTCTTATGGTACCATAACTAGGCTTTGATGCGCCTTCTACTACAGATATTTCAACCGATGCATATCCAGACTTTATATCGGAATATGATAATATTCCACTCTTAGACAGCAGGTACTTGTTGATATCATATACATGAGGAAGCGGTCGCATATTTTTCTCCGCTCTTTTTGTAATTATGGAGAATTCTTTCTTCATCAATGCTGATAAGAATATTTGAGCATGATGTTTAGTATCATGAATAACAGCCAATTTTCTAGATAAAGAAAGTTTGAATGGAGACAAGAATCTTAATAGCTTTTGAAACTCGGCGCCTATGTTGGCATTTTCATAACGAGATTCCCACTCATTGTTCCAACCAGCGATAGCTGAACCTTTAGCTATTTGGTCCATCACTGTAGCAGTGAGTGTATTGGTTCTCTCAAACGATGCCTGTACTTTGTTTATTGCTGCTGCGGCTGCTTTTATTTCTTCGGTTTCTTCGATGAGACCATCTTTTATTTGGCGTTGAACTACTTGAACTGATTGTTCTAAAAATAGTAGATAATAAGTATAGGACTTGACAACATTGAGTTCCCACTCGCTGTCTGCTCCAAACTCTTGTTCCATCTTTTGAGCCATCATCATAAACAAAGAATCATCATAGTTGTCAGAAGAAAGTCTTATAGAGCCTATTACTGGTAAGGTTCGCAATATAAATTCTGTTCCAAATGTGCGAATATTTGCAAGTATCAAACCCTCTAATATACCATGGTTGGCAGGAGTCAACTGGCGGTCATATGGAATCTCAAATCTGCACTCAGGGTCTTGAGACAAACGTGAATCGATAGGTAAGCCTCCTTCGACAGCTTTTACTCTTTGTGAAATATTATTAATTTGCAAAAAGCCATTGTCCACATCATCGCAAACTTCCATCTCTGGTACAAATGCTTTTACCATTCCTAACCATCCATTGTAGGATGCGGGCTCGATATAAATCTTTGGAAACAAATAAGAGCCTCCGTGAGTAGCAGGATCTAAAAAGTGTACCCTAGGATGTTCAGTTGCAGACTTGCCCAATATCTTTTTCCCTGGAAGCTTGTTATAATACCAAGTCATCTTATCATCAGGGTCAGACTCTGGGTTTACATATAACAAATCTTTGAAATCAACTTTCTGTTGTTGGTCTGCTCCATAGTTAAAGCCCAAAGGCACTTTGCCGTTTGGTTTTTCGATGACTGATTTTCTGACAGCATTTAAAGCGTGGAGATTCCACTTATCCAATATTTTCATAAGTTTAGGCAAGGTTCTATTTGACATTATGATATTGGACTTTTTCATAATAAAGTTTCTAAACATCACAGGCTCTACATTGGAATATTCCTTATATTGTCCATCAAAGTCTATTTCGATAGCTCGTTCTTCATTGGAGGCATCCTGTAGTCTTATATTTGTAGAGCCATAGCTTTTCAAACCTTTTGACTTAAACCCTTCTAGGCCGAGTTTCTTTTTCTCCTCAGAAGACAATTTTCGATGAAACTCTTCATTTACAACTATGGTGTGTGTAGGTATTTTTTTACGTCTAACTGCAAACTTTATCTCACTCTCATATTCAGGGTCATCAGTGTTATCTTCAAACTTCATAACAACAGTGTTCTTATCTTCTGTATTGTACTTCAGATCCATTTCACCAATTCTCTGCAGCATTCTTCCGCCGACTGTTTCCGGAAACATACCACGCATCTTTTTCTGGTCCATAGCGATTTTCTTCACAAAGCTTGCATCCTCATCTCTTTGTTCCCAATGCTCTTCGCTGTCCACGAAGTTAGCATAAAATACAGAAAAATCTCCAATGGAGGTTCGGTTTTCATGCGCATTAAAACGATTGGCATTGGAGTCAATCAAGACATTGCTCAATATAGAGTTCCTTCCCTCTAAGAGATCAGACATAAATTTTTTCTCAATAGTTTTGAAAAAGTCATTTAGCATTTCTAGCTTGTCTGCTGCCATTTCTTCATCTTCCAATATGATGGCTGATGGGCTAGTTTCACAAGCCGGGTCTTTTTGTTTTAAAATCTCGTCAATAGCTTCCGCTAGAAGCCCCTCAGGGCCCTTTTGCATCATTTCTGCTACTGTACCTAGGTCGTTCAGCGCTCTCTCGTTTGCCTTATCTACAAGTTCTTGCGCAGTTTCTTCATCAAGACCTGTATCCAAATAAATCATCTTTCTATCTCTATTCCATTTTTGTAACTCATCTTGTGTTAGACAAATGGAATCGAAAATAGGCCCCTCTGGTAATGCCGCAGCTTGCTCTTTAAGGAAACTTCTAAGTTCTGGTGGGATATATTTTTGCATAGATCCGAAACATTGCTTAATGTCATCAGGGTCTCCCAATACATCTGCTAGATCTTGGCACTTGGCATTTACCATCTCTGACATCTTTACGATGACCATATCATCCATATTCGAAGGAGTATTCGTTAGGAGGCCAATGACTTCTTGTTTTGACATTGTCGCATTCATCATCTCAAATAGGCAGTCGTATGCTTCAGTATTTGGGGCACCCAGACCACCTTTACCCAAGGCTGTGTCAAATGCGTTCTTTTTAATTTGATCCAAATCATTATCATCTGCGTCTGGACAGAAGGCGTCCTTAAAGGCCTCGTCCAACCCTTGTTGCCCGCCTCCGGTTAATAGAGCTGATGCGAACTGCCCTACTGCGTTTAGTGATTTACAAAGTGCATCGTCAATGAGTTGTATAAGTTTTAAAATCATTCTCACTAGTAGCTGCGTCACGACTGTTTCAAGTTTTTCAATAAACTTATTTCTTATAATTTTAAGAAAATCTCTTCTCCACGGCTTCAATGCCCTAAAGTCATAATCTTTCATCTTATTGGGATAACCTAAACCAATGTTCCCTTCTCCGCAAGGGTCGAATGATAAGGTAGAGAGAGAAGCTTTCAAAGGAGGATTATGCAGTCCCTGAAACGAGCACCTAATCGAGGCTACGTATCTTGTCACCAGCGACCCGCCTGGGAACTTGTCCAACACCGTCATCAGCTCGTCCAGCTCCATAACGTCTAAGATGTTCTCTATATACATGTCTACTATTTCTGCTTGGATATCTCCAAGTGCGGTACCAAGAGTCCCTTGAGCGTTTTTTTGTGCTGCTATTAACTCTTGTTGTTTCTCGGGTGGTAATTCAGAGAAGGGCAGCGGCTCGCCATCTTCACCTAATGGAAATGGAGAAGATTCTTGATTCGCTTCGCTCAGTTTTTTCTGCAAAGCTGCTTTTTGCGCTTCTAGTTTCTCGATCTCTTCTTTGACTTTTTTTCTTTCACTGTCGTATTCTTGTGCCAACTGCTCACTTGATTCATAATGTGTTGTTTCAACATCTAACTTGATTTTTATTACGCTTCCAATTACTAGTTTTTTTTCATCAGGAATATTGTTATCACTCATTATATCCTTCCATCGATAAAAGTCATTATAGTGCTTCTTAGCTAATTCGCCTAAAGTATCTCCTTTGACTATTGTGTGTTCGATGACTTTACTTGTCTTTGTGTTGGCACTGGTTTCAATGGATTCTCCATATTTACTAACTAATTCTATATCGCTGCTGACATCTGATATTTGAGACCCTATGGCTAGTTCTATTTCAGCTATTTGTTTCTTGAAATCATCAACCATTGTTTTGACGGACTTGTTTTCACTATCTGTACCTAAATAATTTAGATATGGATTAGCCTTAGAAGTGCTTCCACCTACATACCCCTCTTCCCATGGCATTGGCATATTTGCCCACTTATCTTTCGCCATTTTCCTGAGCTCTGCTTGCTTATCAGGTGGCAAAGCTCCTATGAAGAAACCTAGTACATCAATGTCCATTGCGTTCAAGGCCGCTTCAACCATCTTTTTGAAGGCAGCTTCTTGTTCAATACCAGAAAACAAACATTGAATTGCATTAATTGTCAATGACTGAACATTGCATATACTGAGTCTTTGAAGTATTGTTTTTTCATCTTTATCTTTAGCGGTTCTCCAATTGAGCTTACCAGTGGTCATAAATGTTTCCATATCCACCATAGAAGATAGTAAGCCATCTTGAGTTTTCAACTCTTCTAGTGCTAGCCTCCTAGCCTCTTTCCAATATGGATTCCCCTCTTTGTCCCTAGATCTTTTTGCATTGCGCCTCTTTGTTTGTCTCTTAAGTTTGTTTATTTTATCTTCATCCCCAGTGTCGGTTTGAAACTTACGAAATTTCACAGCCGCCTTCTTCTTTTCCTTATCTAAATTATCTAATTTCTCTACTAGATTTTTTAATTCTTTTTCAAGGTCTCTAAGTTTTTTTCTCTTATCTTTTTTTGTGAATTCTTCAGTTACTTTGGCATCGGTTGCGTCTCTAATTTCTTCTTTTTTGCGCGATTTTAGTATCTCAACTCTTCCGTGTTCAGTGGCAAGACTATCATACTCACCTCTCAGCTTAATAGACTCATCATCTAGTGCTGCTTGTGTGTCTTTTTTAAAGTCGGCTTTTGTTTCACGTTTCGCCTCTCGTCCAGGTTCATCAAAATATTTCTTCTTTATTTCATCATCTGCTAGAATATCCTGACAATTTTGCTTGGAGTTAAACTCGTATGCTATAGACTCTACCAAATTCAGTGCTTCGTTTAAGATATAGTCTTTCATGTCTGTTCCGAACTCTTTATAGTTATCTGCTACGCACTCTCCCATGGTATCAGATATGGATTCCTCGTTCAGGGTACCATAGTCCACAATCAACAATGGATAAGTAAACTTAACCAAAAAGTCTAACCATGGATAAGATTCTCTAGCTTGTAGTGCGACATCTATCTCGTTTATTTTGGCAATATAGTTCATCAATGTTGGTTTCTTGCTATACTTTAAAGCAAACTTGCTATTTCTACCACATATAAGTTGATACTCACAACCCTCTATCTTCGCTTCGATTTTCTTTATCTTGTATGGGTTACCATTTTCTCCAACCATAAAAGTAATTTTTAACTTGTCTGCATTCTTGACCAATATGCTTGGAGTGTTAGAGCGAATATTCCATCTTTTCTTCTTTGGTTTGGTCTTTTTGTTAGCTTCAGCCTTAAGGTCTTCATAGAACTTTTGAATATGTCCAGCAAATGAATTGGCATAATAATCTTTTTTACTTTCTTTAAACTTCAGAAAGCCGTCTTGTGTTTGATAAAAATGAGACTGATATTTTGAGTATGCAAATAGCGAAGACTTTAGTCTAAATATTTTCCCGAAGAGTTCGGAAACATCTATCTCGACATCCGACTTAACCTCTTCGGCAGCGGCTTGGATCTCATCTGCTGTTGGGTTATCTGGAACCGCATCTAAGATAAAAGCAGGTATTGATACCAGTACCTTTAATATACCCGCCGGTTGAATATCGAAATCTATAACTCGAGCATACAACTCTAAAGCAAATGGGTTCTTTATTTCATTTGTTATGTTTTGCAATACAAAATTCGTAAATGACATTGGCTCTTCAGGATTAAAGTTTAAATGATTGGTGAACTTTTTGGAGATAAGGTCTGGACATGGCTTAGAATCTGACTTTGGGTTATCTTTTAAGTCCATAAATATTCCATCGAAGTTATCATATTCGACCAATAGTTCGTTAGGCGACAAACCCTGCACTGTTGGCCCATCATAGGAAGCACATATGATTTGCTGAGCAATAAGCTTATCTGTGTCTTCCAGCATTAGTCGTAATGCGGGCTGGATGAACGAGCGAAACAAGACTTCTCGAGTTGGATACTTTATTCCACCAATGCTTTCGCGGAATTCTGCGGCATTAAATGCGTTACCTTCATTGTTTATGTTTACACATATTCTATACTCGCACGCTGCTTCATCTAAATACGTCTCTTCTAAAAGCTGTCTCCAATCTGGGGCAATATAGTTCTTGTTTGGCGTACATGTTGGGCAAAATTTCTTAAGTGGCAATGGTGCTTCAACAGTATCACACACTTCGGTCTGAAACATTTCAAAATTATTATCTGACATTTTTTTACCTTCCTATAAATACGGTGTTGCTCAAAATATAATCATCCGGCACACCCTTTAGTGTACCATCTGTTGAACCTAGATACTGTCTTGATGTTTTAGCTTTGTGAAACTCTTCTACGGCACCATCCAACTGTTGTTGCATAAATACCCTAGTTCCATTAAGCCCTTGTGAGATAGCCTGAAAGGCTGGTGAGGTTGGTGCACCAGGAGCTGTTGTGATGTGTATGTGACCTGCCATAGCTGCCTTATAGGACATCACTAAAGTCTCTAGGTCATTCACTTTTTGAGATAACTCATTAATATAGCCATTCATTTCATATAAATACCTAACCAAACTTTCGCCACGTACTGCTTTTTCATACCTGTCTTCTGTGATATTGCCGATCTCAATGGCGGCTCTAATCTCTTCATTTCCACTAACAGTTCTTTCTCCGCCGTTGGACTTTCCAAGTCCGGCTAGTATTCGGACACGCTCTCTACCAATGATTAGGGTGTGATCTGCTTTGATGCCTATACCAGACTTTAAGTTATCAGAGACAGATGTTACTGGGTCTGTGTTTTCAGTTGTGAAATAGTGATTTATATTTCCTCGCTCAGTTAAGTATATTCTTGCACCATCAGTTACAAAGTTCCCTCTAGATTGCGTTGTGTCATCATGTATTGCTTTTTCTGCTGACAAAGTACCTGCAACAATATCAATAGCTTCGCACTTTGTACCACCAGCACCACCTAGACCTGTTGATCTGGCGCCGTAGTTATCTTTTGTAAAAACTATTCTAGAGCCTGCATGAAAGCCTCTGATGGACTTTCTAGAAATAACCTTTTCTGCTGAGCCAATGGGGCCAAAGACTGGTAACTTTTCATTGTCATCGGTAAGAAACAAGCCCGTATTGGGAGGTAGGCTGTCTAATTGCTCTTCAATTGCGGCTTCAATATTCTTTCTTGTATCATGCACTAAGGAGTTGTAAGCATCTTTGAAACGAACAGTAATTCTTTTTTTTCGACCTAGCATTACTCTCCTCCCGTACCAGTATTTGTCAAGTTTAAGTGCAAGTGCTCGTTGTAATTGTAGACACCCTGCGTTTTTCTCTTATTTTCCCCACCGGCTTTATCGGACACTCCTTCCCAGTTATAAAAAGAAACGATATATGGCTTCATTTCTTTAGCAACTTCTAGCATTATTTTTACATCATTAAAAGTTTGTAAGTTTGTATTTAGGTCAATAGCTCCAGCCCTTAGGTGTTTCGAAATATATTGACCCCTGGTTACCTGCCTTTGTATCTCTGCAGTTAGTGCAGTCCTCAGGCCTTGTGGAGATGTCCAACTTTTTTTTATTATTTGCCAACAACCATTAGCTGCCGTTCCTTTGGTGCCGTATGATTTATAAGTGTTCTTAAACCAACCCCTGAAATTTTCTAAACTTTTTCCGTTTCCAAAGCGGCTGGATACCATCGCTGCTGCTTGGCTAGACGGGGTTCTCTTGAGAGAGTTGACTTGAACAAAAGTGTTGCTAAAATTAGTCAAAGACAATCTCGTTACGAAGGTGTCAAAAAATATTTTGTATTGCGTCTGACCTGCTTGGGTTTTAAGAGAGTTTGATTTAAAACGCAACTCTACTCTTGTATTTTCTGGTCTCTTATATTCTATCTGGGGCTGCTTCCCTCCGCCTTGATGTGCACTTTGTGCACTAGTGCTTGGGCCTTGATTTACCAATTCTGCTCGCTTATTTGGGTTAAATACAAACGATGTTCTTTGCTCTACAGCATCCAAAGTCACCATTCCACCCTTCAAAGTGCATTTCCACACAGAACCATTCGTCAAAGAGGCCAATTCTTGATGATCTAACCTAATAACTCCATTAAAACTAGCATTTATTGCTGTTTCATATTCCAACTCCGTCTTTACACTCAAAGGATTATCTATGCCATCATGATGTCCGTCGAGCGAGTAGACTCTACAAGTAAGAAAATTTTCTGCAGCAGTTGCTGATAAGCCGGATGTCAACACACCAGGACCCTCAGCTGCTAGGCTTTGAGTTTCGTGATCTAGAAAAGCCATGCCAGAGAATACGTCCGGTGGCATGGTTGTTTGCACCATTTTCTTAAAGTCTTCTTCTTTCTGTCTTGATATCCTATCTGAAAGGGTGGATATCTGGTTCGCTACTTCAGTCGACATCTTTATCCTCTTCTGCGTTTTGAATTTTATCAAATATTTGAGCAAAGTCTGAATCTGTCAACTCATCAGACTTTTCATTTTTTGACATCAATCCACAAAGCTTTACGAGTTGTTCATTTGACCGTTGCAGAGTTTCCACATACTTAGCCAATATTAGACCCATGTCACGATGTTTTGAAGGATCTGTTGCCAGATGTCTCATTGCATCATCAAGAAGTTCACGAGTTGTCTCTCGGTCGTCATCAATGTTTTTAATGGCCTGTTTTATGTGTTTGTCGCTGCTCATAAACCTAATTAGTCCTTTGTCAAATTTCGCCACTGTCCCATTCTTTTCGGAAATCTCTATATCTCTTTTTCATCTTGTTTAGCTGAGAGACGATTTGTTTAGTATTCATACCAGTCAGTTCACGTAGGTACAAATATATAGCTTTCTTGTTAAAGATTTCAATCTCATCAGCAGAGTCAAACAGCATCATTACAGCATCGTAAACCTTCTTTTCTTTTTCTTTCTCGAAGTCAACAGCCCAAGACTTCATTTCAAGCTTTAGATTCGCCATCATTTCTTGCCTTATTTCTTTGTCCTGATAGGATTCAGCCTTGTCTACAAAGTGGATATCCGGGTCTAGTTCTGCTATATCTAGAGACACTTCTCTTTCGAGTTTTTTCTTGTGCTTCTTGACTTTATGAATAAACCAATTCTTAGTAACAACTGAGAAATACGAGAAAGCTTTTGAACCCTTAGCTGGGTCGAACTTCCCAAGAATGGTTGTTAAATAAACCTTGCACTCATCTCTTAGATCGTCAATGTCTGGGAGACTGGTGAAGCGATATGTGAATACAATCTTGTCGACCATTTGAGAGAACACGGGCTGAATCATATTCTTGTAAAGCTTATCTTTTATTTTTCTATCTTCAATCGAACAGTACTTAACTATCGCGTCTTCGTGTTCCTGCGTAAAGTACATGTTTTTCTTTTTCGTTCTCTTGCGGGGCATTTTCTTCTCCAGTTTCTTCATATTCGACCGGTTGTGATAATGACGCAATATCGCCATATTGATCTTCCAAAATGATAGACAAAGAACCGGCATGGTCCATCAAAGACTTTAGTGTTTCATCCCCATAAAAGGAATCTAGAGAGTAAACAGCCTTAACGTGGTCTCTAAAACCTTTTATTAACTCGAGTAAGTCATCCGAGTTATCTGCTATTGTGGATAGCTCTCTTGACTGCTCTTTTGAGAACCAAATAAGTATTCCATTAACAACAACAGATGTTGAAAGCGCTATTCCTAACCATAAACTAATTGTCATCAGGCAACTCCACTCTTATCTTTCGCTCTTCCTTTAGAAGGGCTCTATTCTCTTCTATAGCGCGCTTTACCTTGTCGCCCACCTTATCACCCTTTGAAGTTGTTTGGCGGGCGACATGAGGCATTTGAGGCACTTTATGAATGTTTCGTGAATGACAGAAACCACACGTAAAATGCTCGTCATTCATTCCATGAACAACATCAAATACCTCAAGACAGTCAGAACACTTGTAAGTGTATCTAGGCATCTTTGTCAACCTTGACAGAGTCTTTGATTTCGAATGTCGGTGGGTTCATAACCACTAACTGGCCTGCATCATCTACTTGGATACTGAAGTCTTGAAGAACTGGTACGATATCTGTTTGTTCTAGTAGTGATTTTTGTAGTGCCATCATGATCGCTCCGACAGCTTGATTTGAAAGTTTGTGATCCATTGTTATTCTCCTATTTGAATAATAGATTTGCAAAAGCCTTCATATAAAACTTCTGCATTAAATTGTTTTCTTATGTTTTCTTGCATAACGTGAGCTAGTTGCAAACATTTTTGGTGGTTTTGGTGTACATAATTCAGCTTTTCTTTAAAAGATTCTTCTTTAGCATATGCCCATTGAGAGTCTCTCTGAATTACTCCTTCCCAAACTGCTTCTTGATGAACTGGTTTTAAATCATATTCAACCGTTGTGCACAAAGCCTCTAGACCATTACATACAAAATCTTTTTGACCAGACCATGGAATAGCAATGATGGGCAAACCAGAGCGTCCAGCTTCGAACAAAGGAAGTCCAAAACCTTCGCCATGGGAAATATTTATAAGACACTTTACCTTATTGTGCTCATAGAGGGCCCTCATTTGACCGTCAGACAAGTCTCCATGTAATAATGATACAGAGCACTTCCGGTTAGGAAAGTCGTCTAGAATGGACTTTAACGTGCCTTCAGTGACACTTAAGTCAATAACCGAAGAGCCTCTGACGTGAGTTTTTAGGATGAGACCAACCTCTTTATCGTAAAAGTTTTCAACAAACCATTTAATAGTGTTTTCAAAGTTCTTGCGTGGGCCAAACTGAGAGACTACTAGAAAGTTGAAATCATGTCGTGGGGTGAAATTGGGAATATCCTCTATCGGGTCTTCGGCTGTACATTCCCAAACCACATCCACAGGAGTTTCAAGTCTATACTCTTCATCATTAGATAAGGAAATAGAAGTGTTTAGGTAAGATTCTTTTGCATGATTTGATACGACCAATATCTTATCCATCTCATTTCCTTTCTGGAGCCATTGTGGGGAAACTTTTGTAGTTTCTACACCGGCTGTGTATCCAATATTTATTGGGCACATTTTTTCAAATTCATTTGGAATTGTAATTTGCAAAGATATGTCGGGTTGCAGTGTTTGTGCTGTTAAACCTTGTTGAGTTACCAATATTCTCTCATCTATCCATTGTCTCAACTCATTATCTTCCCATAGCCATCCAGACTTTCCCCATGGAATTGGCTGAATATATACTTCAAATAAATCTGGTCTAGACTTTAGCGCTCTTAATGCAAACCGTGACTGTTGTCCATACCCTGTTGCGCTAAGGACAGGTCCTCTTACAAAAATCTTTTTCATACGTCATCTCCGTCAATTTTCTTAAGTTGTAATCTGCTATAATGCATCTCTTCACCATCTACCATCACAAGAAAAAATAGAATATTTTGATGGTTTAATATCGATGGAGACATGACTAAGCCGACTTTCCCATCTGCAGTAGATACAAGATCTCCTCCAACAAGATCAGGCATTGCATGCAAGAACTCTGGGTGGACATCGAGGGTTGGACATGGCTCAACCATGTCTCCTTGACAATCAACAATTAATGGGTTAACCAATGGGTCATTCATTCCGTCATCATTCTTCATGTTCATGCAACCTCCTTAAAGGTGATGCCACTATAGCCTTTTCGAGTTTCCCAAGAGCCTTCTTTTTCATGAAGTTTTAGCATTGTATCTACCCAGCGTTGTTCGAATTCATCAAAATTATAGTTACTCATAACATGATCGCGGCCTAGTTGGCCCAACTCTTGTCGATACTCTTCTCCTCCCATATACATTTGAGATAAAGCATTCTTAAATTGCTTTGCAGATATTCTATCTTCATAAATGTAAGGAACATCTTGAGAGCCAATAATAGACTTTGAAACAGGAGATATGGCAACACCTGCTGCTCCTAGAGGAGTAAGGACTTGGTCTTGCATTCCACCTGTCAATGTCGCAATGACAGGCACTCCGCAAGATAAAGATTCCAAAGTGGCTAAACCAAAACCTTCAGCATCGGCAATATTCAAAGTAACGTCAGATATTCTATAGAAGTTTGGCATATGTTCTGTTGGAACCTTCCTGGTTGAGAACATGACTTCTCTATTCGCTAAACCTAGGTCGGATGCTATTCGTTGCAAATCTTGACCATGAGGGTCTTTTGGGTTCGTGTGCATAATCAACTGAACTTTATCTGATAGATTGTTTTCTTTTAACCACTCTGCATACCACCACAACAAAGTACCAGATTGTTTACGTCGAGCATTTCTGTTGTTCCAAAACAATATAAACTTATCTTTATCTTCTAAAGGTATAATCTCTTCTCTCAGAGCCTTCTTTTCTTCGGAAGAAATGGGAGAAAATATGGAAGCATCCACTGCATGAGGCAAATATGTTGTTTCAACGTCTGGAGATACTCCTCTAACGCACTCTTGTGTGACTCGAGAAATACAAGCTATGTGGTCGTTAGAATCATAGAACTGCTTGTTAAAGTGTGGTAATGGATAATTGTCCCAAACATGATAATAAATCATAGGAACGAGTGGTCTTACTTCGTTTTCCATTTCCCACAACCAAGTATAAAAGCGTGGATCTGTCATGAACCAGAGGATATCCGGCTTTTCATTTCGAATAACTGAACGGAGGATATCGGGTGAACCATATCCATCAATGGGAATTATTCTAAAGTCATCACCCCATGGTTCAACATTGATGGGAGAGTAGCTACGATGCTTTATTGCACCACCGAGTGATAAAATTTCAAATTTACCACTCTTCAGCAAAGCCTCAAAAACATTCTTAGATTGGGTGCCAACTCCACTTGGTGATAGTGGATGGTCGCCAAGAGTTAATACTTTTATTTTTTTTGTCATATTTGATCCTTCGATATTAATGGAGGCTAAAAACCTCAACGTTAATATATTATAACATCAAATAACCGGTATGTCAAGTGTTTTTTATTTTTTTTTTAAACTTTTTATCTGGTACAGTGGGCAGTGTTGTTGAAAGGACACCTTGAACATGAGTTTCTATTCTTTACTTTTATTCCCTTATTTATCAAATTGCATGCATTCGTAAGAACCTTTGTCGCATTTGTTGTTTTCTTGGGACCAGATGTTACTCGAAAGATTTCAACATTGTCTGCCTTAGCTGTTCGTTTAAGGAGGCCAAAATATGTCTCAACCATCTTTGGGTCAACGTCATGCTTTTCACAAAAGAACTTTTTATAGAGAGTCAACTGATAAGTGGTCATTGGTTCGCTTTTGCGCTTCATGTCCCAACCCCAAGAGCAAGACTTCCAGTCGATGATGTGATGCTTGCCATCAGGTGTCTTAATGACAAGGTCAATAAAACCTTTGAGATAGCGTGTGAACTTAAGCTCCTGTATTGGCTCGTAGATGTCTTCTTCAGATGAGTATACCTCATAGCCCGGGAACATCTCTTGAAGAGCAGGAAAGACCTTGTGGAATATCTCACGGCTTTGGTTTCGAAACTCCATTATTGATTTATTGTCTGGTTTCTCATCTAAGTTTTTTAGTTCCAATAGGAAAGCGGTATCAAAATACTCTGCATAATCTTCTGGTTTTAAATTGCCCAAAGCTGATTGTTCACATACTGCGTGTATTGCTGTTCCAAATGCAGTATATATGTTTCCTGTAAAGCCAGCTAAGCCTTTCACATATTGTAAATGCCATTTGTATGGGCACTCTGTAAAGATTTTTAGTTCTGAATAAGAAATGTGTTGTTTTGACATAAAGTCCTCCGTGTCTTAATAAGATAACACGGTGGAGAATGTTTGTCAAGTTTTTTATTAACTTTCGCGTTATTCTAGTTGTAGGGTGGGGGAATTTTGGGTTCTTTGTTGGTATCGAGATTTCTTCAGAGCAAATGTGCGGAACATGGGCTCTAATGCATTTTTAGCAAGATTTACCGTTTTAATGATCATCCCGGCAACCTTCATCCACACAATTGCACCAGATGCTCCAAACGACGCTGCTTTTGTAAATAACTTACCAGCGATATTGGGGAATTCATTCATTATGAAATTCAGGGCTTTATCTAAAATGGACTTTTCGATGGTGTCTCCTAAGGACGTAGCTAAATCGATTCCAAATGATTTAAGCTTATCAAATAAATATGCTATTCCCAAGACAGAGCCGGTGACGGCAAAGGCATGCTTCCATGTAAATGGGGTTGAGAATAAAGAATTTACCTTTTTCAATATTTTTTCCAATGCACTTGCAAATGTTGGCATTTGGTGTTCCGTCATCCATTTGGATAATGCTTTTATTTTTTCACTATATCCTTTAATGATCCGGGTTCTTATACTTTGAATATATGCAGGTATGAGTTCTGGTGTTTTTACTACGGAATATAATGTATTGGCTAATTTTTTAAGATCTCCGGTGTACTTTTTTGGATCAAATCCGCTAAAAAAACCTTCGAGCAACAAGTGTTCTTGAATGATGTTTTCTTTTGTTTCTGAATCTAGCGAATATGTATTGTTTTCATTAATTGGTAATTGTATTCCCAAGGCGTGAGTGATATAATTTCTATCTTCAAAAACGTGGTGATATTCCGTATATCTCTTCCAGTTTTCCATTATTAGTTTATGCTTCATCCTTCAGTTCCTTTATTAATAGTGCAAGAGTCTTATATAAAACGGGACACATTTGCTTTAATTCATTTGTTTCGCCAATAAATAGTTCCTCAAACCCTTTTGCCCAATATTCGCTTACTGACGTACAAGCATAAGCAGAAGGAAAGATGCCAACGCAAATCTGATTAAGTGCGTCATATCCGACATCCCGAAAAAGGAAGTCGTCAATGGACCGATCGTACTCAACATCAATATCAAAATCAGCGGGGACTTTAAATTTCTGCGAGAGCAGATTGGACAAAGCTCTTCTTTTTCCGAGGAACTCTCTTTGTAATTGTCCGGACTCATAAATAAACTCTTGGTTGCTTTGTTCAACAGCGTGAGAGATCTCGTGAATGATGTCTTCAATCATGTCCATCTCTTCTTCTTGTTCGTTTGTCACATAGATTGCATCATTTTCATAAAAAGCATTAATCTCTCTCTCTTCCATTTCCGGAAACTTGCCGACATAAATTATTTCAATACCTTGAGTGAGATAGAATGGTACTCTAGCTGAGATATAGTTAAGGACAAACTCGAGATTCACTTCCGGAGGCAATGCATCTTTGACAATGACAGATACCCCATTTAAGTTAAACTGGTCTTTTAGTCTTTTCGACCTTTTTATCGATTCATTAATCCACATATTTACCTCTTTTTATATATTATAACATATAAATTATGATATGTCAAAGAAGTTTTGAAGCTTCTGTTGCTAATTTCGATCTTTCACCTTTTTTAAAGGTAATGTGACCAGACAATGGAGACTCTTTGAACTTCTCAATTGCATAAGTCAAACCGTTAGATGTTTCGTTAGTGTAGACGTTATCGATCTGTTCGATGTCTCCAGTAAGAACAATCTTTGTGTTTTCTCCAATGCGAGTGAGAATAGTTTTTACTTCGTGAGCAGTGAGATTTTGTGCTTCGTCAATGATGACGTAAGCATTTGAAATGGAGCGTCCACGAATATAAGTGATTGCATCAATCTCAATAACGCCTTTCTCGAGATAGAGGTCGAGCATTGTTCGATCAGATCCCATAATGAATTGCATGTTGTCAAAGATAGGCTTCATCCATGGAGCCATCTTCTCTTCCATAGTTCCAGGAAGAAAGCCAATGTCTTTTCCCAATGGTTGGACTGGTCTTGAAATGATGATGCGGTTATAACGTCCCTTCTCGAGCCCTAAGACTTGTTCTAAGCCCGCGGCCATGGCCATAAGGGTCTTACCACTACCGGCGCGACCTATCATGCTTACAAAGGGAATGTCGTCGTTCATAAGCATGTCTAAGCCACACTTCTGTTCTTTGTTCCTTGGCTTGATGCCCCAAGAGAATGTGTCGTCTCTTCGAACGATTGGTTTAATCGGATTGCTCCAACCAGAGAATCTAGCAATTGCTGTTTTCTTTTCGTTCTCGACGGAGACCAGCATGACGTATTGATTTAAATACAACACGATGCCTTGCTCCAATGCATCTTCTTCATAAAGCCAAACATCTTGGTGTTCATAGAACTCATCAACCATAAAGTCATCGACGAGGAACTTTGAGAACCCTTCATAGATAACATCTCGAGATGCGACAACTTGTGAGGAGACATAATCTTCTGTGAGTAACCCAAGAGCATCAGCAATGACTCGCATGTTAACATCTTGAGAAACAACGATTGTCTTTCGCTTTGGGTTCTCAGCTTTGATGGCCATTGCAGCGGCAAGGATCAAATTATCCGAGGACTTGTGAGAGAGACCCTTTGGGAGCTCCTCTAGTGCGTTCTCCTCCGCCTTAACAAAGCGAAGCACTCCTAACCCCTTACCAAGTCTAACACCCTTTGAGAGGCTTCCAGAGACCCTTAAAGCGTCAAAACGACGGATGGCTTGTCGTGCATGAAAACCCACGGAGTCTTGTCGGGTCTTATGCTTATCTAATTCTTCCAAGACCTTGATTGGTACAAACAGGTCATTATTTTCGAACTTCTCGAAGCACTCGCTATCCGAAAGGAAAACGTTTGTATCGATGATTAAGTTTTTTTTTGCCATGATGGCTCCTTAGTGGTTGTAGTGCTCTTTGAGCATTTTTTCAATTATTGGCCTGAGGGCTTTTTGCAGGTCGATGTTCTTATTTTTATGAGTTGATTCGTCAATCTGGTCACCATATTGTGCACGAAGATTCATTTCCCGACGGTTCTTTTCCCTAAATTTCATACTTTCACTCTCACTATCAAATGAAGCTATTAAGTTCCCAATGCCACGTTGTTTGGCTTCGGTGTCGTATTCATCGTAAAGAGTGGAGATAACATACTTATATGAGGATCTCATCTCTATTCCTGTGTTTCTGATTTTTGAAATAAACTCAGTCAGTTGACGCCTTATATCCTTAGCTGAAACTGGATATTTATCTTTAAGTTTCTTTAAATCGGTTTCGACTTCGTCTGGTAAATCCGATTTAGATTTAAAATTGTTTGTCGCTGTTTTTACTTTTGTTTTAACAGTATTCCAAGCATCTTTAAGTCCCTCAGAGACTTCTTCTTTTTGAGATGAATATGTAGCTTCGGCGGCGACTTGTTTGAGTTTTTGAAGAAGCTCTGCCAACTCTAAGAAAAGATTTTGTAGTTCTTTGATTTTATTTTCATCTTCTGGGATGTTGGTTGCTATCTTTTCGAGCTGGTTTTTTACACCATCTGCATCTAGAGTAGACCATTCTCCATCATTAGCAAGCTTTCCGGAGACCACTAGTTTTTCAATGAGTTCTGGATCATTAATTTCTCCAAATTGCGAAAGCGGGTCTTGTGCCGCTTTCTCTTCATCGCGTTCAGTTTCAGGCGGAATGGAAGAGTCACCTTCGGCACTGGAGTCTTCACTATTTTCAGGGCCACCTGCCTCTTCGCTGGGTGCATCTTCGTCAGTTTCGCCTTTTTTCAACTGGTCTATGATGGTTCTCATAGTAGAGTCCTTTCCAAGCTGACGTCTGAAATTTAGTACTATAGGTTTATTTTCGAACAAATCATCAAACGCTTCATTTGCTAAGACATTTTTAATATTGGCCGAGTTTTGAGAAATGAAAGTATTAAAATATTTTGATAGTTTTACATGTTTTTTAATATTACCTAAAAACACATCGACTAGTGTTTGTTCGTCAGTATTATCTGACGCAGGGACATTCGGTTGAATCTCAGATTGGGTTGTACTATTTTTTGCAGCCTCATTTGTCTCACTTGGGAGAGAGTATAGGATGAAACAACACAAGAGTTGCTTCATTGTTTCTTGATCATCGACTTTTCCGAATTTATTTCCAATAAAAGTTGTGATTGTTCTTATTGCTGGGACAACACGTGTGTTTATATTCAAAATCTCTACGTAAGGCTTTATTTTTTCCACAATATTATCGCCATCTTGTTGGCTTGAATTGGAGTCATCGGCATCAGCAGTGAGAAATACATCCCTAAGAGTTGGAGCAAAGGGGTTGGTTTTAAGGTGTGCTGTGATGAAATTTGCAAAGTCTTCGTCTTCATTTTCCAACATCTCTACAACAATTACTTTTTCATTCCCAACCATCCTGTCGAGTGCATATTCTATAAGTTTTTCTATATCCTTTTGGGTGAAACTTTTCAGTGCATTATTGGTCACCTGTCCTTCAGATAGTTCATCACCAGTCAGACCATCAATAATGAAATTTGCAAAGTTGGTGAGTGCTTCATGTTCTTCGTCACTTTTTCCATTCAGCCATGTTTGGGCGACAACAAGAAGATCCAATGCTTCACCCACATCATCCTCGTTAGACCCTTCAATTTCTTCCGCAGCTTGAGACATATCCTCTTCGTCTACAGAACTAGACAATTTTGCCCACAAATTCTCGGCGTTTTGTACAATCTTATTTGCATTGGGGAACAATTCTCTAAGCTTTCTTATAAAAGCATTTTCGCCTTGTTCGTCATCGGCACTCTCCGGGGAGGGTCCTGAGTTGTCAGATATGGCTTCTGAACCTTCTTCTTGGGCCAATAGTTTTCCAACCTTTTCTTTTATAGTTGGATCAAGTTGGCTTTTTATTCCGAAATAGTTCTCTATTGTGATGGAGAGATTTTCCAAATCACTAACAACCTTTATCAGAGTTGTCTCATCAATGGTTTCACCTTTTGACAAAAGGACAACCTTCTTCATCGTTTCCACAAATTTCTTCATCAATCCTGCAACGGCTTTAATAGCTTGGTTGATGGTTTGCGGTGCTCCATTATGAACTCCAACAAAAGAAGGAAATAGACTAAAAAACTTTTCATCTTTGGCAAACTCTAGAATTTTTCTAGAACTATTTATGGCCAGTGTTGTTTGTTGTTTTTCAAGTGAAGAACTGAGAGATGTTTCGTAAATCGTCAACATTTGACTGAAAGAGTTATTGACAATTTTTAATTTATCTTCTCTACTATCTTCTTCGGTTAGGAATATTCCAGATAGGCCCTCTTCAACTGTTTCATTATCATCGTCTACTTCAACATTTTCTGGTGGCAGGTCTACTGGGATATCCTCGACGCTGCTCTGTGTTAGACGAGACTGTTCAATTTCACACCTTTCTATGATGCTTGCAATATTTACTTGAAGTCTTGTCATATACTTGTTGAGTGACTTTTTCAAAGAAGAGCCATCGAGCATTGGATTTGCTGAACTTCTGGTGGCATGTTCGGCATATGCGTTCATCATTGCTTTTAAAGATTTTATACCTTTCAACATTGAAACTAATGAGGTTTGGAGATCAATCTTTCCTTCTTTTGAAATCTTTTCTTTGTTTCCGAATAAACCTTCTTCAAGACCAGCATCGGACTGCTGCACCTTGGAGCTTAGTGCTCGAGCCTCTCCTTCATTGTCTTCATCATCATCGGGAATATCTCCTCTTATTATGTCTTGAAGGACGCTCAGTAACGTGGCGAGTTCTCGAGATTGATGTTTAAGCAAGAACTGATCCATGAAACCATTTCTCTTACCATCTGTACCAAAGAACTTGTCTAACTGAGTTTTGAAACCAGCATATAGTTGTTCATATCTTGCATCTTGAAGGTCATCATCTGCTTCAGCTGCACTTTGGCCGTCAGTCGCTGCTTCATTTTCATCAGGTAACTCTTCATTGCTTGAGATTGGACCAAACACTCGTGTTGCGAGGTTCATAACATCTATTTCTTTATATGTCTCGCTTTTGCCAAAGACTTCTTTTAATTTCACAACCTCATTATAAATGAGGGTTGCATCTTCAGGGGAAAGTGGGCTGGGGGTTTCGACATTGGAGTCGGGCTTTACTACGTCGGTTTCAGATCCATCTTCATCACCATCTTCGGTTAGGAATATTCCAGATAGGCCCTCTTCAACTGTTTCATCATCTTCGGTGTCAACTTTTGGTAAGCCATCAGAGTCTGAGTTCGGCGGAGTGGTATCATTTTCGTCTTCGACATTGTCTTCGACAGGTATAGCACTTTGTAGTTTAGATGATAAAAGTTGTTTAAATTCTTCATTCGCCATCAGCTTTGGGAATTGTTCAACACTGGAGCCAAGACCCTGTAGAGTGGAAGCGATGATATCAACTGTGTCTGACATATCGCCTTGTGTATCACTTTCGTCTGGTGTATCGCTATCAAAAGAGACACTGTTATCAGCAAGATATTTTTCAATTACATTTTCTATTTTGTCAATATCTGTTTCACCGTCTCTATCCTTGTGTTTTTTTGACAAGGCCGTTACCATTTCTTTGAATTCTTCAACGTTTCCGCCGGCTTCTTTCCACTTGGCAAACAAGTTTTTTAAGATAGCTTCTGGACTTTGCAGTGCAGTTGAAATACTTCTTATTTCAACGCCAAATTTTTCTCTGATTGCTTTTGCTAAGTTAAAGGAAGACGATAGGTCTTGAGCGAGACTTTCGACTTCCTCTTTATTCGCTTCAATTGCCTTTATTGCAAGTGCTCTTTGGGACTTGTTTGTCATGGCTGACTTTACATCTTCGTTTATTTCCTTTTTGTTTTTTGCCATTTGTTGAATAAGGAAGATTATAAAATTTCGACTTTGCATAACATTCATACGTTCGTAAGCTCTAGAGTCTTTGTTGGTTATTTTGGCTATTTTTTTCAGAGCCTTTGTTCGCAATTCTGCGGTTTTGTTGTTGAACTCTTTTAACTTAGTGTCTATCTCATCCAATGCAGCATCGACTGCTGGAGCAACTTCTTCGGGCGGTGCAGAAGTTGAGCCGCCTTCTGCTGCGTTGATAGCACCTTGTGCGGCTGCAATAGCCTTGCTAATAGCATTCGTTGGTTCATTTGCGATGGCTTGCATACCTTCAAGGTTTGTTACAGTTACATTAGGCCAAACTGCAGTAAGTTCGTCAATGGTTGCATCTGGTTTACTTAAGACTGTCATGATATCTAAGACTTTTTGATATCTCTCTTTCCCTATCAGACCTTGAAGCTTTTTTCGCAATGATTTCAAGGCTGGATCTTCTCTTCTTGTTGATGGTGATGTGTTGGTGTTCATGGCTTTTTCTACCTGTTTGTTTATATTTTCAATTTCTTGTTTTATTTCGGGGGTCTCTAATTCTTCTTTCTTAATCACAAAAGCATCGACAGACTCTTCTGAAGCTTCTAGTGGTGTAATACTTAGTACTTCGGGGTTTAGACGGATGCCATTGTCCTCTGTGGGTGTAAATAGTGATAGAGCACTATCATAAATCTTTAGCTCTTCTGGTATGGCTTCCCATTTGGTATCGCTTGCGTCTTTAATGTCGGTTGCTTGAACCAAGTTGACTAATTTCTGAATTAGTTCTTCAGATTGTTGTTCAGAAAATCCAACCAACGCCTGTCCAAGTTTTTTTATTTTGTTGACAGAGGTACCGCCAAGTTTTAGAGGAGTTTTTTGCACTGGGCTTGCTGAAACATCAGTATTATCGGATGCTGCACTTGCAACATCTTGTACATTGTCGAGTGCGACTGCAACTTCTTTTGCTGATGTGTCAGCAACTGTCGCCACTTGTTTGACTTTACCAATCTTCTCTGTAGGTGTGGCAGTCGGTTTATTGTTCAATTCTTCCAATGCTTTTCTTGCTTTTGAAACGATTGACTCTATCTCCTTAACCTTCTTTGGTGGGTGTTTTTTTATTTTCGGGGCATCGTCATCGTCATCGTCATCCTCTTCACTATTTTTTTTACCACTAGAGGTCGTCCAATTTTGGGTGGTAATGGTAGAGGCGTCTTTGAACACTTGTATGAATCTTTGCTTTTGATATTCGAGTGCATCCTCGGCTTCTTTTAAGAAAGTCTTAGATTCTTCAAGATCCTCTTTTTCATCTTCATCTAGATTATCTAAAGCCTCAAGTTCTTCGATGATAGACTTATTCACCCCTACTTGTTTCTTAAGGTCCTCATATTCCTCTAGTGCTTCCTTAACCTCATCCAGGTAACTTTCCTCTTTGGTTTCTCGAATTACTTCTTCGGCGATGATCTTATTTATTGTTGACGCGTCAAACTCTCGAGACTCGTAAAGAGCTTTAATCTCAGGGTGTTGGATTAGTAGTTTAGCTATTTGTTTCTTGTTCACTTGTTTTTGAACCTCTTTTTTGTTTGTTGTCTTTTGATGGCATCTTCTCTGGCTTGAGCTGTATTATCACCATCACCAAGTGCTGTGGCGAATGCATCTTCAATTGCGGCACCTAAGTACCCTGAATCTCTGCCTTTCATTTTCTGAACAACTTTGGGATCATTCATTGCTCTAGAGGCGTCGACAAGTTTGCTTTTCAAGTCATTGGCAGCGATAGGTTTTGGGGGCGCAGCATCGTCTTTTTCATCTTCTATAAAGCCTTCATCACTATTCGCAATCGCAGGATGTTCATCCTCAGATAAGACTGCTTCGATTTCTTCGAGAATGATTTTTCTCAAATCTTCATTTGTTAATTTCATCTTTTATCCCTCGTTTCGACATAAATAGTTCATTTATCTACAATGTCTAAGCCTAAATTGCTTATTCTCAACATGTTTTGGATCATGTCTTGAAGTTCGGGGTCTTGACCAATAGCATAACCCATCATGCAAATTGAAGCCATCTCATTCACACTCATCTCTACTCCAACTGCTTTTTGAGACCATGCCATCAATTGTTCAAACACTTTCTTGAACTCAGGGTCAAGCTTGCATTTTTCAATAATCTTATCCATCAGTTCATTATCTAACATATATCACCTCTTTAAAAATTTATCCCAGCTTAGTGGGGTATTATCGATTCTAAAAGCGCGCTTCACATCATAATGTGGAATGCGCGGCTTTCTAATTAGCTCCATAGAAGCTTCAAACGGCGTTTTATCGCCTTTTTGTTGGTTACAGCGGGAACAACATGTCACAAGGTTTAACCAGCCTTTGTCGCCCCCTCTTGACTTCGGTAGGACATGATCTAAAGTCATCTTACGATAGAAATCTTTCTTGCCGCAATATTGACATGTTAAATCATCTCTCCAGTAAATGTTTGCTCTTGTTGCAGATAGTGGAATTGGTCTTTTTCGAATATATTCGTTACAAACGATAACCGATGGATAATAAAAAAGGGCACAAGGCTTTTGAGAGTAATTCTCAATTGCCCGTGCCCTTTCGGAATACACCATGCTAAAACCCTTATATGCAGGTATTATAGATATAGGCTGCCATGCAGCATCCAGCGTTAGCGTCATTAATTTTTCTTCCACGATACATGTAACTAGTTCTTCGTCATCAACTTTGCAGCATTTCCATCCGGTGGAACCTTGCTCATTGCAATCTCTGATAAATCAAAATTGTCAACAAAAGATTTCATTTCGCCAAATGCTTTCTTATAATCTGGCTCCATAATAACTTCTGTCTTTCCACCATGACCATGTATTGCGTGAACTTCACCAATGTTGTCATAAATTGTTACGGTAGGATGCTCTGAGAGCCAAGTCATTGCAACCTTGCCATTGTCAAACACGAACCCTTGAGCTACACGTCCAGTGCCTGATATTCCGCTTTCGTCTTCTGCTCTATTTAAGTAAAATATTTTCATTATTAAATCCATTCATCATCGAAGTCTGAGTCTTCTTCATCAGTTGCTTTTCTTTCTAAATCTTCTTCTATAGATTTTGCTTCTTGCAACTCTCTATATAGGGCGATTGTTGGTTTGTGCAAATGAGCTACAAACTCTAAAATGTCCATCACTACTGCATAGGGGTTCTCATCTAAAGGTACAATTCGCAATACTGAGTCTTTGACGTAGATAGTTGCTAAGTCGATATCATCATTTGACACGGTTAGTTCTCTATCTGTAACGAAGGTACAATAAACGTGTTCCTTGTCATCAAAGAAATACTTCATAGACCTGACATAGAAAACTTCCATTTCCTTATTGTCTAGTTTTAGATCTATACCGAAGTTCTTTAGGTCTTCAAGTTTACTTATAAGGTCCAATGTTGACTCCCGAGGTAGTGTTTGTAAGTGTGTGTACTAATATTATAACACATTCCAGAACACATGTCAAGCAAAGGTCGTATCTTTTTTAAAAAATGTTCAAAACGGAAAAAGTCTGGGCATATTTATATATATTATATTATACTATATTAAGATTACTATTCTATTTCTATATTATAATTTCTTAATATATCATTTAAGTGTTCTATTGTTACTCCTAGAAAAGAAGCTGTATCAGTTTTAGTCTTACATAGATTTATTGCTACCCTCAACATAGACTCTTTAACAATTCTAGGCATAGATATCCACAGAGGAATACCATAGAGTTTGCCTCTAAACATTCTAGATGCCATTTCTATTTTAATACCTATCAGTTCTTCTAGGGTAAGATCTGATACTATGTTGAGAAAGTTCTCATTTATTCGATCTTCTTTTTTTAATTTCGAAATAAATGATCTTTTTTTTATCTTTTCGCTTGACAAGAAGGCTCCAACATGTTATATTACTTAAGTGTGTGTAGTAATAAATAAAATATAGGATTTTTAATTTGGATTTTTAATATCTGGTGCATCTAAGTCTGGACTAAGCTCTTCTTCATAAGAGTCTAGAAGTAACTTGAGATTGTAAAGGCCCCACTTTTTATACATCTCTTTGTCGTTTTCATTGTTGAGATCGAGATATGCATCTGAAAAATAAGACTGGACGAGATTAAAAGTATCATATGCTTGGTTACGACCTGTAGAGTCACCTTCCAAACCGCTACTAAAATTTTCTCGCTCTTTATCTTGAGACTTTTTCTTTTCAACATCTTTTTCAACTTGAGTTAGATTCCTAGAAGCTTCTTTTTCAGCAGTCAATTCATCAGAGACGACATCATTATCATCTCCAAGCTCCTCTTCCTCTTCTTCAGTAAGAGTTAGTGACTCCATAATAGCATTAAGTTCCTTTTCGATATCATCAATATCGCCTTCTTTTGGAGCTACCAAAGTATCTGCTTCTGCTGGTTCTGCAGCAAGAGTTTCATCTGATGCTACATCTTCAGCATTACCTTCTGCTGATAGTGCGTCAAGTTGATCAAATAATCTTACAAACGCAGCAAGAAGATGATTTGTGAAGGAATCACGTTGTTCTGAACTAGTTGTCAATTGTTGAAACTTTGTTTTGATAGATGGTTTTCCTTTTCGGATTGCATCACGCAACTTGTTGATACCAGTGTTTGGATGTGGGTTGGCCATATCTTTGGCCTCGTTGATGACAGTGTTAAACTCTCTCTCTTGAAACTCTCGAATTTGAGAACGAACCCAAAGACGAACAGCATTTTCTTTTTGCTTCTCTTCTTTGAGGATTTGCATTGAGGGTTTGATGATTTCTCTTCGAACAAACTCTCTTAATAATTTTTCATCTTTGTGGTTCATTTTGGCCTCTTATTTTCTTTTAATTCTTAAACGAAGTTTTTTAGATTCTTTTAATGTGCTGCGAATAGATTCACGGATGTTTTTGCGATCTTGTTCAGCAGTTCCTTGACCGTGACGTCCAGCATTTTGAGGAGTGATTCTGCGAACCGTTTCTTCAACTTCATCTTCTTCTTTCATGTAATGCTTTCCACCACACTTCTCGCAAAGTTGACCTTCATCTAATTCTTCTTCATCAGCTTCGTGAATTCGATCTGCTTGATAACGATCTTCGTGACCAACAAATTTATCTGCATTGTGAGTCTTAGCATTCATGCGACCTTCTTCAAGTTCAGCTTCTTTGTCTTCTTCTGCTTCAACCGCAGCTGGTGCACCACCTTTAGGAGGTTTATCATCAGTGGGTTTTTTGCTTTTTGATTGCTTGTTTGCAATTTTATCTCGAAGTGCTTTAGGTAATTTCTTTTGCCCAGTCGTCAGACCGTTTTCATCCTTGTTTTCTTTCAAGATTCCGAACTTCTTTAGCAAGAGTCCGTTCAATTCATTGTTTTTCCATTCTTTAAGTGACATCTCGTTCATCTCCTTTAGTTTAAGACCGTCTTCGTATTCTCTTAAGATAGCGTTGCCCTTAAGCATGGCCTCTTGTTCTATTTTTTTCATCTTATCATTCTCTAAGTAGTAACCTGGTCCATTGTAGCCACCAACGTCTAATCTGTCTTCCATATTCTGATGATGGTGAATCAATTCATGCGCAATTGACCTTAGCATATCTTTCGGATGTCTGCCATCTACAAAAATATGCACCTCAAGACTCTGAGGGTCGTAATAGGCAGTCTTTCCAAGAACATTTGACTGGTTACTAGGGTCCGAGTCCAAAACGAACACAGGAGGCTTCTTGAAGCCTAGCTTTTGATGAAAATAATCATACATTCCATCAATATGAGGTTGCATATCGGTTAAATCTAGGTTTGCATTATTTTTTATTTGACAAGGCATGCTATAATTAGTTCCTTTTATTACTTTTTGTAAGTGAAAATAAAGGAATAAAATCATACTCTACTGACCCAAAAGCGAGTATTTTACCTATTAGGACCACATTTTCGAGCCTTGTTTCCTCTATTATCTCAACCAAGAGGCCTTCTTTGACCTCAAAAGACTCCGATAATAGGTCAACACACCAAGATTTCCACGAAACCATGTCACCTGGTGACAAATCAGCCTCTTTCGATGCGCCTAATGCTCTATTTTTGATGGTTTTAAACTTTTTTTGCTCTTTTTTCACTATTTTGAGTCCCATTTAGGCTGTTGGAGGGAAATTGTCGTTCGCTCCTGGTACATTTGCGCCATAATCTGGAATAACTTGGTCCATAGACCCATCTTTCATCTCATATTCGAGATAATGCTTAACAGTTTTGATATAATCGGCAGCAATTGTGATTTTTGCTTGAACCCAAGGTTCTAAATCAGTGTTATCACTCAACATTTGCAACAGTTTGCCTGAGTATTCATGAAGATCTGTCAACTGACGCTTCGCCATGTGACCTTCACCATCAGCATCGTGAACTTCTGTATCGCACGGTTCTATTTTGGCTAGCTCTAGCTCTTCTTTGATGATGAATCTTAGTTTTTCTTTTGAAATTTTCATTTTATTTCCCCATTTTAATATAAATTAAGCTTAAAAGCATTATGATAGCGGTTTCTGGCTCTAAAAGAGCAGCAATTAACAGCATAAATAGAAATACTGCTCCGCTTTTAACAATATTTATCACAAATTCCTCTTCGTTTATCATTATTCTCCCCCACCACCGTCTCCGCCACCGTCTGAACCGTCGGAGTCAGTGGAGAAACCCCAATATGGCCAATAGGTGGCTCGTTTTTTTCTTGTTTTCTTGTTTTTCTTCTTCTTTTTGCGTTTCTTGCGCTCTTCAATGTCGGAGATAATAGAAATTTTTATTTTTTTCGTTGGTTTATCTTCTTCCTCCTCTAAAACTCCAAATCCCGGAGGGGCTGACTTGGAACGGCTAAAATCCGACACTCTTTTGAGTCCTTTTGCACCAGTTGTCTTAGAGCCACCCAGCCCAATGATGCGTTTCTTCTTAGCTTTGTGTCCTTTTTCATGAGGACGCATGCGACGCTCTTGTATTTCTTCGAGATCTAACAAGTCAGACTGTTTATCAACAAGGTTGAGAACGTTTTCAAGGTTCTTTGTCATGTTATCTCTACATTTTTCGTCAATTTCTTCGATGGTGCCACAAAAATAAGAGGCTAGCTCCCACTGTAAGTCGATTTCATGCTCTAGTTCGATAGAAGAGAAGCCTGTTTTGCCAATAAAGTAGTGAGATGGTTTGGTTACACCCTTCCATGTGGTCTCTTTGGTGTCCAACCACGTAACTTCTTCTACTTCGAGACCCATTTCTTCCTTGGTTTCTCTCCAGAATGCAAAAGGAGCTTCTTCACCAGCCATAAGATGGCCACCAATAGAGTCCCATTCGTAAGAATCCGATCGTTGAGCAACAATAAACTTGCCATCAGAGGTTACAATAATGCCTTTTGAGATTTCTTCAATGTCTTTTATGAGTTTATCCGGAAACTTTACTACGATATCGAAGTCTGGGTAAACATCACGGAGTGCTTTGATAGCATCATGCTCCTTCGGGTCATCATCGTAGTGCAATCTAGACCCTAACTCGTAGAGTCTTTGAGCTTTTGTTTGTCCATTTGTGTAAAAGATGCCATCTACTTCGATTTGCAATCGCCTAACTAGGTTTTCAACTGAGGAGTCCTCATGATCGAGTGCATTGTCTCGAGAGGTGACGATGAAAACCGTAGTACCAGACTTTTTAAAGGCAGCAATACGCTTGATCACTTCCTTATTGACTCCTCCAAACTGGTAAATCTCCTCTCCTTGAGCAGATTTGTTGTAAAATGACTTTACAATTGTGTTATCGAAGTCGAATGTGACGACTTTTCCATTTCGAGAGTCCTTAAGACTGCTCATTGATTCAAATAATTTCTTCATATGCTTACCTCCACCTATAGTATAGCTTATTTTTGAAGGTTTCGCAGCATTTTCTTACGAATTTTCAACATTTCTTGCAAGTTATTGCCACCTTTCCATGAGTTATCAGATCTAAATAGGCCCACATCAACGATAACAAGGTCTCCTGCTGCATTTGCCATAATGTTTTGGTCATGCAAGTCCTTAGCCATCAAACCAGTTTGTTTATGTAGTGCTACAATTGCAGCATGAAGCCCTCGAGACGTTAAAAACTCTCTTTCGTGACTCGCACCCGTTCTTTTCAGCTCTGGTTGGTTGTATCCCATAGGTATTTGAGTAAATCTTCTAGCTGAGCCGAGAGCACTCTTGGCATAATCAGAGATCGCACCATCAATTCTGTCTGGTTTTTGCTTTGCTGCTAAACCAGCAACCATAATCTTGAATGCAATTTGAATAAAAACAGCATTTGCACCTAAGCTTTCCGGAGATTCCTCTTCTAAGATCTCAACAAGATGAACAGCTGATGAACCAGAACCTAGATTTTTGGAGAATGCAGCCCTCCTGTTGGCAATAAAGCTCTTGCCCATCTGTGGGTTAGCCTCGAACATCTTCATGGTGTCCAATAGCTCATTAGGACTTACGTCCGCAGACAATGATGCCATCTTTTCAGCTGACATGTCTCCCATATACTCCCCATCCCAGTCATTTGTTAGTTGATGAGCGAAGTATTCCATGCGACTTGCAACATATTGGATGTTGTTTTGAATGTAATGAGTGAATCTCTTAGACATATCCCGCATGCCACTGTAAACGTCACCTGCTGCCGCTAGACGATATGGCTTGTTCTTGCCATGTAGGAAGCTAGCGTCTGGCACAAACGATGCCTGAGCGTTGCTGAGGGGCGTTAAAACCTCCATTACAATAACGGCAACGTCTTTCATCGGAGACCACGCCTCAAATACGTTTGGAAAGTGTTTTTTAATCAAAGAATTTGAAGATCTCGCATCCGAAATCGTTTGATAGTTACTCATTTCTCTTTCAGCTGCATCACCAATGACGATTTTGACCGCACATTTCGTTTTATGCCTGTTGGAAGCCAAGTAAACAGTTCCATTCATTCCTTTTCCAAGTACTTTTTCAATGGAATAGCCTCTTTCTTCAATACTTTGTTGAGCCACCTCACCTGGATCGCCCACAGCAGAGCTTGGTTTTTTTGAAATCGAACCATCATTGCCAATTGTAGGTCGATCAGCAAAAAATTCACGATCAACAGAGTCCATATCGTCGAAACTGGATGACTCATTGATGTGTGCTGTCATTTCTTGGTGACTGATGAAGGGAGCATAGGCTCTATTTAGCTTTCTTTTGGCTCGTCTGATCATAACATCGCGATATTCCCAGTCTCCAACATCATGTCCGGTCCCATATTCATGATAAGTGCCGTTGTCAGGCTCAGATGCGGTGCCTACAGTGCCCATCATTGACCCTTCTTCCAGTTCTTCCTCTTCGCCAAGGAGTTTGCCCTGTGGATCGATTGCTCTGTTTGGATTTGAATTGTGCTCATTCCTATCGATCATCCCTTGAAAGGTTTTATCGTCATCAAGCGGAGCATCATTATGTAAATCGTTTGAATCTTTTGTGTTTATTGACCGACCAGCACCAAACGTAACACCAGATTGTCCAATTTCTTCTAGGGGTTGCTTTTTTCTCTTTTGAATGAATGGTCCTGCAGGTCCAGCAACCGCTCCAACACCCACCGCAGAGATTTCTTTGATGTTTTTTGCTTTTTTTATTCGAATTTTCATTATTTGTCACCTCGACATTAAATAGTGCCATCGATGAACAAGTCGTCAAAGGTTTGTCGCCAAAAATTTTTTCTTTCAAGTGCTTATTTAAGGACTTCTTCTAAAAATTGGACACACCTAAACAAAACAAACGCTATTCACACCCCCAAGTAGAATAGCCAACCTCTAAAGTATCTCCCTGCTCCGGAGCATCTTCATAGGTAAACACAATAGCATTTAAAAGCTCGTCATATTCCCAACCAGATGTAACAATTTGTCCATTAATCCACACGCGAAGCGTGTCGAGGTGCGGATCTTCGGAATCTAGTTCGAAAACAGTTTGTATTGAAACTTCAAGAGCAATTTCTTCCATTTTTGCGCCCCAATCTTCACCACAAATGCTCCACCATTGAGATGCATAATGTTGCACGATGTCATAGTAGCCCCATCCAGGTTGAGTATTCCATCCACCACTTGATGGGCAACCTTGAGGAACATCGCCAATGATGGCATACGGAATAAACTTGTCAGGCTTAGCAGAATCAAAGTCGGCAATAAAAGAGTTTACCGTGAAAGGAGAGTTATCCGGCTCATCGGACAAGAAAATTGCGATAAGAGTTGCGTCGGGTCTCATCCACATCCCGCACTCTCCACCAATCATACAATCTCTTAACATCTGCAACCCTTTCTCCCAACCGGAACCGGTTATTCCGATGGAGTTGATAGCGGCAACGGATTCATTTAAAGGATTTAAAGAGGTTCGCGAAGAAATTAGTCCAAGAAGTTCCGGAGAGTCGGTTGTGATGAAGGCAATTTGATAATCGGGGGAATAAGACAAGAATACTTGCATAAAGTCGGCCATGTTTTGACCAAGCATGCTTTGATAGGAAGACATCGAACCAGAGTTGTCAATAACCCAGATAATGTCGACAATTAATTTCGAATCTTGAATCCATCGCTGAATTGTTTCGTTTGACAACACCGCTGAACCTGCAGCTGTTGCATTAAACAAAGGAGTTAAAGGGTCAGTTGAAGAAATGTCATATGTTGTTAAATCGTTGTTTGTATCAAGCGGCACATAGTTTGCAAAAAACTCAATTCGTGTATTTGGAGGTAACACCCACGGAAACTCTGGTAGAGTTCCAAAGTTTATTGTAATGTCGGGTGGAACCGAAGCCATAATGCTAATGTCGTCTATTGTTAAATCAACATTTCCATCATTCTGGATTGCAATTTCCGTTGTTGTATCACATCCAAGCAATGGGCTTCCAAAGTCGTGTTCTGCCGGCGTTACATTTATTACCGGTGCGTCACCATTCCCATTAAGCCAAACGCCTTCTGAGGGTACTTCATCGCCTTCCAAATAGATATCTAGATAGCCTTCATTGTGTTCAAATGTTTTGGGTGAATAACCAACCTCGATCTGGTGCCAACCGCCTGCTGGAACGGTAAACCCACTTTCGTCAACAAAATAATTTTCACCAAGCAGTTCTAAGTGATCAATCACAAGATCCGCTGCGCCCCCGTTTGTAATTGTAACGGCCATTGTATCCGACTCGTGTCCTGAAAGCAAGTGTCCGAAGTCTAGCGTGTCTGGTGCGACGATAATCTCTGGTTGTTTAACCTCGTTGATGGCAATGTCTGAACATGCCCATAGTAACCCAAATAATAACATAAAGCAATTCCTCCTAAAGTAAATAGGGATGTAAAAGTCTTGAAATTTTTTTTAATAAATTTTTCGTAACCTTTATTTACAAGATTCGAATACATCGTGGGAAATAGCAAAATAAAGTCTTGAAATTTTATAGAGCTATTGCTGAAAAAAATGCAAAAAAAAACTAAATCTGGGAAATTTGCTAGAGGGTATTTGTGTACCTCGCTGCGCTCGCGGCGCGTGGCCTATTTACAGGTACTTATTTCACGCGTATTGGGCGTAGGGGGAGGGGGACCCCCCCTTTGCAACAAGTCAAAACGCCACGCGCCGAAAGCGCGTTTTTAAAAGTCCTCAACAACGTGGCGCTGAAACGCCACTAGTCATTCGCAATCCAAATAGCCATGCTCATCCAAACCTGCTTGGATCTCGCACATTGTTTGGAACAGGTTATACTTATCGCAAACGGCTTGCGCCATGCCGTCCTCATCGCACTTGCTCAGGATACCCCAAGCATTCCCGACAATTACAGCCATGTCCTCACCCGCACCTTCCCAGTCGAAGTCGCCCAGTCCGTAAGAGGGGATGAGGGCTATAGCCGTACTGTGGATTGCGTTCGCCACAATGTTGGCGACTCGACTGCTGACAAGAATACCGACTGGACTTACAAGTTCGATTTGATAGATAGCCTCCTCAATCGCTAGCATTCTCTTAGAGAGGCTATACAGGTAGTCGTAGTTGTTGATGTTTGCATCCGTAGCGCGCGCCTCGGAAACGATGGTGTTAGCATTGTAACGGAGGGTGTGTAGTGCTTGAGTAATAGCCATGGTTGATCTCCCGATCGGTTGTGAAAACGACATTGTTTCCATAGTAGTAATGTAATTCGTTTGAATGAGTTTGTCAAGTAAAAAGGGTAACTTTATTTGCAACATGATCCCCTCTCATAGTTATGTAAAGTAAATCAACTATGAGAAAACCACCGACAATAAAGCCGGTGGTCGTGGGCTCATTCCCACTCGTAGCCTTGCGCAAGGGCAACAGAGCGATCCATGTAGTGGTCTACGTCCATATCGTCGGTATCGGTATCCTCTACAGTGTCGGTTTCATCCCAGTTGTAGACAGGGCAGTGGAGGACGCTGAAGACATATGCGCCGTCGCCCTCGACAAAGTCGCCTACAACGTCGTTATAAGACCCCTCGAGGGTCTCGATACTGGCGTCCTCAACAAGGTCTCTCAACCATGTCTCAGCACTCTCTAAGACCACTGGGGTGACCTCTCTCTCGTGTCGTGCCAAGTTAGTGTTGAACTCCATAAGGGCTATGCACTCCTCAACAGTGAGAGCCTTGCCACTGGGGATCATTGCAAGCGATGGGCTGACAAAGAGCAATTCCATCACAAGGTCAACCCCTCCGAATAGCAAGGCGACAAAAGCAAAGAAAATTGTGATGGTGGCGATAAAAAGGACGTGACGGATGATAGTTTTAATAGTTTCATTCATGGGTAATGTACCTAGGGGGGTGGGGGAGAACATGAGTTGCTCTCTTGTAAACAATGTAATTCGTTTCGAATGCCTTGTCAAGTAAAAAGGGTAACTTTATTTGCAATGCGATCCCCTCTCTCATAGTTATGTAAAGTAAATTGTTCTCCACAAAACAAAAGCCCTACAACGTCGGGGCTACCGACATCATAGAGCCTTGCATGCTACAAGCCCCATAGGGGCGATGGGTTAGAACTCTCCATCGTTACCGAACATTTCGTCTAACTCGGCTTGGATCTCATCGTCAGGTGTATCGTCTCCACCGAACTCATCATCATACTTTTCAAGTAAGGTCTTGCGCAATTTCTTAGCATCGGCGATCTCCAACGCTCGTTGCTTTCTTCTCTCAGCAGGTGTCATCTTCTCCATCGGAATGACTTGTGCAACGATACCATCCGAGCCCTTGAGGAACTGACCTTTAAGAGTTACACACACTGTAGAGTCTGTGATCTCGGGGATGTAGTTGTCTAGTTTAGCCTGTCGCATAGGGCTTAGAGTACCAGTAATTTCGGACTTGTAGACTCTTTCGTAGTCTGTTGCAATAGTGTTGAAAGAACTACGTAGCGCACTGTTACGACGTGCTACGGTTTCTTGAGCATCGTAAATCTCAGTCTCATCGGCATTGATGAACTCGTAGTCGTCATTGAACTCGGTAACGTCCACAAGTAGACGCTCGTCTGAGTAGCCTATCACCTTACCAGTACCGTAGGGTAGGGCTACGGTAGTGCCTAGGACTGGCATCAACATGCCACCTTTCATCTTTCGTAGGACAACAGGGCTCTTGCCAACGTAGCCGTCGATGCGAGTGTTACCGATGTATGTGGGGTCTGAAGTGCCAACGAACTCGTTAAGTGTGGTTGTGATAAAAGACATGGTTGATCTCCTAGATCGGGGTTTCGAAAACAGAATTGTTCTCTTGTAAGTAATGTAATTCGTTTGAATGAGTTTGTCAAGAAAAAAGGGTAAGTTGAACGGACATTTTCTGTCCGTTCGTTCTATGTTGCCCTTATTTACGGTCTTGCTTTGTTGCTTGTTCGTAAACAAGTGGCAACATTCCAGTCTCACTGATGAGGTCGATGAGTCCGAAGGCCTCCTTAAGGGTCGCTTGTGCCCACTCTTTCTGATAAGGGCAGTCACTTACAGGGTAAGAGTTGAGTTGATCTCTCAACTGAGTGAATGCTTTTACCATCTGAGGAACAAGCATTTCCATGCTCTCGACCTTGACATTGCCGAGATACAAAGCAGAATTGTTGAAAGAGTAAAGCATTGACTGAAGTTGGACGTTATGGTTGATAGCCATGGTTGATCTCCTAGATCGGGGGGTTTTTGAGAACTGAGTGTTCTCTTGTAAGTAATGTAATTCGTTAGGGATGGTTTGTCAAGTAATTTCTTTTACTTTAACGGTCATTTATTGACCGTTTGTTTAAATCTCCGTTGCTTCTGTGTAGGCTTGGGTAATCTCTTGTGGGGTGCACTCACTGCAAAGTGCAACGTACTCAGTTTCGCAAGATCTCAGATTTTCTTCTGTTCTCTTGATGGTTCGGTATATTGCTTTGTCGTAGCCTTTCTCTAAGTAATTTTTGTGGGCTACAATTGTAGCCCTTAAGCCGTTGATCTCTCTAATTGCTGAATACAGGGCTAAGGTTCGTTTATTCATTTTGTCTCCTATTGTTTGTTGGTTTCTGCTAGCATATCGACGATCTCTACTTGCCAACTACTGGCAATGATTCGAGCCCAAAACTCTTGACTGGCAAAGGCTTGCGATTCGTTCGACTCCTTGTGGCTAATGAATGTTTTGGCTGCATTTTTACATCGCTCTTGGTAAGTGAAAAGAGCGTTGGTTCCTGTTAATGGTTCCATTGTTGGTTCCTTGATGGATGGTTAGTAGAGAGGGTTTCTCTCTGTTCTCTATCAATGTATTCCATCTTGCCATATTTGTCAAACCAAAAGGCTCACTTTTTTTTGTGTTTTCGTCGGTAAATGTTCTATAGCCTCGGGAGCTGGAGGGCTATAGAGGGAAGAAAAAAACCATTCTCCCTAGAGAGATCACCTCTCATAGTTATGTAAAGTAAATTGAATACTACTACGTAGTACCTCAAATAAGGCTCTCTTTTCATAGTTATGTAAAGTAAATCTGTGGTGCTCTATGAGATCATAGTTATGTAAAGTAAATTGCTGGAGTTGTGATAAACCAACTTCTTCATTGGTAGCCTTAAACCGTAGGTTTATGTGGGTACGTCCCTATGGGAGAGCAATTTTTAATTGCTGAATATGCACAAACGCGTGGTCATGTTGCAAATGCGTCATTCATGCGCTTAATGCGTGTTTGTTGCAAATGCGTCATAGGGGTGTGTGATCGCGTGTGTATGTTGCAAATGCAACAATGCTGATGATGCGTCATGTGTGTCGGGCAATGCTGTGAATGTAGCATGAGAGGGCTCATGTGTTCGAGACCCCAGTCATGTGTGCAAGGGGCTTGTATTGAGAGAGAAACAACCTGTGGTCAATGTAGCGCATCTTACCTGTGTCTATGGACTTAAGTCCTACGCGCTTGTCTGAGTGGTAGACGACAATGTAAAGCCCATCTAGGAAGTGATGTGTGTGTAATGTGCCTATTTGTGGGGTCATGTGCTATTCTCTCGGTAGTGGTGGGGTTGTCGGGGGGTAGGGTAGTAGGTGGGTAGTGTGGTGAGTTGGCTATTCGTGCGCTAAAATGGGAAGTGTAGGGGGGTCTGCTCTCACTACAACCCAACACTCTCAGCACTCAGAAACTATGCTCTGTAAGGCTCTACAATAAGTTTCCTGTCCTCCCATTCATTTGGTAGTCCAAACACCCTAGCGCACTCACAGGCGACCGTAGACACCCTCTCATGGACACCTACGGATAGTATTCCTCTACTTTCCTCTATCTAGGGGTAAACAAGTTCTCAAGTGCTGACTGTAAAGAGTCTGAGACATTCTCATCCTGAACCTTTGGTATCTGTTGTGTCAATGCTATGTCACCCACACCACTGCGTAACTCTTTCTCTGTTATCCACTCATGGCATCGACCACTGGGAAACCAACACATTATCAAGTTGTTGTTTCTTCTATAGTCTACTGACACTACCTGTCCTTTACCTAACTCTACATGGTAGACTGTTGTGTACTGCTCTATATTCTGAGTCTTATCTGTTTGCATGTTGTTGATCTGTTGCATTTACTTTCTCCTAACTTTTATTTTTTTGTGTCTCGGACAGATGGGTTATTCGTCATAATTGCCATGACGATCCTCATGTAAACTATAGTGCCAAAGCCGAATAGCGACATGAGTATAAAAAGGGTTTTGATGGTCATGCGTCCTCATTGTAGCGACGTTCTCTGTCCAGTA
>Ga0206130_10000830_pt1 | contig 48483 bp, 33 predicted proteins | sample Helgoland_Spring_9_FD_148637 | JGI IMG/M metagenome (GOLD analysis project Ga0206130, IMG submission 148637) | Pelagic subsurface seawater microbial communities from Kabeltonne, Helgoland, North Sea - Helgoland_Spring_Bloom_20160512_1 | ecosystem: Environmental > Aquatic > Marine > Epipelagic ...
CGATTGGGCCACCTGGAAGCTCATGACGGACGCGATGGGTGACGACACCCAGTTGGTCGGAGATGATCTCTTTGTGACCAACGTGGAGCGCCTGAGCAGGGGCATCGAGGAGGGCGTGGCCAATTCTATTCTCATCAAGGTGAACCAAATCGGAACGTTGACCGAAACCATTGAGGCTGTGCAGTTGGCCAACCGTTGTGGTTACACCAGCGTCATGAGCCACCGGAGCGGTGAGACCGAGGACACGACCATTGCCGACTTGGCGGTGGCTCTGTCAACCGGTCAAATCAAAACGGGCAGTGCATCACGCAGTGACCGGATTGCCAAGTACAACCAATTGCTCCGCATTGAGGAGGAGTTGGGAGACAACGCTTACTATCCTGGGCCGCATTTCGCCTGAGGTGGTGTAGACCAATAGCTCCCTTCAACAGGGTGGCAAAAAGAAAACGGGGGATCCATAGGATCCCCCGTTTTCTTTTGGTGGTTGGTTATTCTGGTAAAGGTCGAAGGGGCTTTAGTTTTCGCGGTCCGGCGTGCGGATCACGAGAAACTCAGTTCTTCGATTTTCTTGATGCTTGGCTTCAGAACAAGGAATGCCATTTCCGCATTCATTGCGCAACTCTCCTTCGCCGACACCGACTGGGGAGACTTGACTTTCTGAAACACCAAGGTCTTTGAGGTACCGCGCAGCGGAAGCTGCACGACGCTCACTTAATTTCTGGTTGTAGCGATCGGTACCGCGTGAATCGCAATGCGAACGCAGCTCGACTTCGATGCCTGGACGGTTACGCAAGAACTCAGCCACCAGTGAAAGGGCAGGCTTGGCTTCATCGCGCAAGCGATAGCTGTCGTAATCCCAACGTATTTCTGGAAGCTCAAAGCTGTCCCCCTCGCGAATGGCGCTGGCGTACTCATCGGTATTGAGCTCGCTCGTTGGGGTCAACACAATGGTGACTTCCATGTCGCGGACCAAAACGTCTTCGGGTGTGTCCAAGGTGATGTTCTCGGCGAAGTATGTCTCCATGGTCGCTTCAGCCCGGAAACTTCTGCCATGGGGAAGGTTCAATTCAAACCGGCCTTCACCGTCACTTTTCAAAGACACCGCACTGCCATCCAAGGCGTCCAGCAGGTCAACATTGGCATCTGCAATCGGTTCGCCAGATTCGCTGTCGATGACCATGCCCCGAACGGTCAGAGGGCGCTCTACCACGCGGAACTTCATGATCCGGTCATACCCGAAGCGGTCTGAAGACACAAACCCAGACTTGCCCCCATCGTCAAATGAGATGCAGAAGTCGTCGCTCTGGCTGTTGAGCGGGTAATCCAAGTGCACGGGATTGCCCCACGTTCCATCGTCCCCTTTCACAGAGTAAAGAACATCCAGTCCACCAAGTGTGATTTGGGCGTCAGAAGCAAAGAACAAGGTGTCGCTTCCTTTCATGCTCGGGAAAACATCGTCGCCTGCACTGTTGACAGCAGGGCCGAGGTTTACAGGAGGGAAAGACCAAGTATCACCGTTGCGGTCCAGGCGATAGAGGTCCATTCCTCCATAGCCACCTGGCATATCACTGGAAAAGTACAAGGCAGTTCCATCGGGACTGTATGATGGGTGCGCGTACATGTTCGATCCGTCGCTCAGTCCAATCTCGATGTCATTGCTCCAAGACTCCAGCCCTTTTCTGGCATAGAAGATGGTCGTGTTGTTCACCGACGCCTCATCGAGCAGCAGTTTGCCAGACTTCTCAGGGGCATGTGAGCTGCGCGTATAAAAGATCTTCGACCCATCTGGTGAAATGGTGGCAATGCCATCATGATATGGGCCATTCACACCGGGTACGAGCTGGGGTGCACCACCAGACACGGGCATCTGGTAGAGGTCGGTGTAACTGAGGTCGGTGTAGGGGTCTCGCGCACCGGGCTTTTCGAGGGCACCGGTGAAGTACAAGGTGTTGCCATTCCGATAGGGGGCAAATGCAGAACGGATGCCTTCGGTTGGAAAGGGCTCCAATTCAAAGGCCATGGTGTCACGCGAACCGTCTTGGGCGAGCAATGCACTTTGGCGCAAAGCAGAGGCGACCTCGTTGCCCGGGTCACGCTGACTTACCGCATTGAGCAGACGTTCTGCTTCGGCGTAGCGACGCTGCTTGAAGAGCGTCTCGGCGTATGAAATTCGGTCTGAATCTGTCGCCTCGGGTTGAGCCACCAAGATGGCATAGGCGGCTGAAGCCTCCAGAGGTTCATTGATGAGCGCATGGGACGAAGCCAACATCCTGTAGGATTCAGGGCTGGGAATCCGCTGAACCGCTTTTCCGAAGTGGTGGATGGCGTCCTGGTAGCGGAGTTCTTCAAATGCCGCTTGGCCTTCTTCAACATGTAGGCGGGCGCATCCTGAGATAGCAACCATGCCAATCAACACCACGCCAAGCAGGAGGGAGGGGGAGAGGGAGAAAATTCGAGCAAGCATGGGGTCAGAAATAACGGGGAGAACGCTTGGCACTGATGCCCTGTCCAAAATCAAAACCAATGAGGATCTCGTTGGATCCCGTGGAGTAGTTCCTAATCTCACTCAAGGTGAAGTCGTGAGCGTATCCAATGCGCAGTTCAGGCGTGACTTGGATTTCCATCATGCTCACAACAGCGTCGCCAGAGCGCCAACCAGCACCAAGCCAGATGCGCTCTTGGAACAAGGCATGAAGGTTCAAATCCAACTGGGCGGGTGCGCCCTGAACGGCCTTGAGCAAAAAGCTGGGCTTGAGCATGACCCCGTCAGATGCCTTCAGCACCACTCCTGCTGTCGTCAGCAAGTGTGGCTCAATCGTCTCTGCATAAGGGCCCAGTGCGGTCAGCGTTGGAATGGACACGCCACAATAGAAGCGCTGCATGTGGTAGTAAGCACCAAATCCGAACCGAGCCGATTGGGTGATTTGCTGATTCTCGCTGTAATTGGGATCGCCTGGATCGGTCAATTCTGCAGCAAAAAGGTCGGCCCGGGTATTGGCCATCCCGCCCTTGAGTCCGAGCGCAAGGCGGCCTGCACCCAATCGCATGCGGTAGGCAAAGTTGACCGCGACATCGGTCTGGGTAGTCAGTCCAATTTGGTCATGGACCATCAAGACACCGACACCCATGCTGTTGTTGCGCAGGGCACCATCGAGGGCAACGACACTGGTCGTTGGAGCACCATCGAATTGGTTCCACTGGCTGCGGTGCAGCAAGCTGGATGAAGTGTACGGGTGTGATCCAGCGTATCCCGGGTTGATCAACAGCCCATTGAACAAGTACTGGCTGATCATCACATCCTGTTGCGCCCAAAGCGGGGCCGCACCCAAGAGGGGCAAAATCAGTAGGAAGAGCTTTATGCGTTTCATCTGAATGTCTTTCTTCAATTCAAGTCAAGTCCTCGCTTAGTCCTTGCGGACATCTACGTATGATCCAAACTTGCGTCCATCCTCAAACCTCAGCAACACGAAGTAGGTACCATCCACTACAGGATTTCCAGTAACGGAATTCTTACCATCCCAATCGTTCCGATACATCTCTCCAGGCTCAGATTCATAGACCATGCTTCCCCAGCGGTTGAACACCTGGAAGTAGGTGAATGAGGGGTCATCTCCCCAATAGCATGGAGGGTAGGAAGTCTCTCCATCACCTTCCGTGCCCAGGTTTTCGATCACGAAGGTGTCGTTGTATCCGTTGCTGCCATTGGCACCCGGAGGGCTGAAGGCATTGGGCAGAATGGGCTGTGGTTCGTTCACATCGATCAACTGATCATAGGAAGTGGTGTTGCCACAGTGGTCCTCAAAAACCCAAGAGCGTGTCAAGGTGTAGTGTGTGCCATCGACATACACAGCAACGTCATCTTCATAGGTGGCTGTGATGTCATCGGGATCTCCGTTGCAATCGTCGGTGATGTCGAGGTTGGCATCGTCCATCCACGCACTGACAGGCAAGGTGGTGTCAAACTCAGGAACCTCCTGAGGACACATCAGGTACAAATCTGCTGGCTCCTCTGTGATGTTGGGCCCCGTGGTGTCCTGAACGGTGATCACGTGCACGAAGGTGGTGGCATTGCCACTGCAGTCCGTAAACGTATACGTGTCAAAACGCGTGTAGTCGCATGGGCTGTCCTCCTGCTCATCATCATTGGTAGAGACTTCGAACGTCCAGGGATTGCAGTTGTCTTCAACAGCAAAGAAGGCGCTGTCCAAGGTTCCTATTTCATTCACCGGATCGCAATCAATCGTGGTGTCGTTCGGGAACACATTGATGACCGGTGCGACGTTGTCGAAATGGAACATGGTCTGAACCTGCGACGTTGTATTGCCGCAAGAGTCCAAAGCGGTGAACGTTCGGAACAAAGTGTCCACACCGGGACATGGTCCGGGAACGAGTAGGTCCTCCCAAGAGACATCGACCAAGCTGCAGTTGTCCTCAGCGGTGGCCAACAAGAGATCTGAATCCGCAGGAGTCGGGTAGGGCTCGGTGCAGGTCAGAGAATCGTCAGACGGGAAGAACAGGAAAACCGGTGGTGTTGTATCCTGCACCGTAACCGTGTGCAAGAACTCGGTGGCGTTGCCATCACAGTCCGTGAAGGTGTATGTGTCCAACCTGACAAAGGCAGGACCACATGCTCCAGGAATGGTGTCCGAAGAGACGTCAAATGTCCAAGTGTTGCAGTTGTCGGTTACTTCGAAAGCCAAGCTGTCGAGGGTCGCAGGCACATTGTCGCAGTTGACAATTGTGTCTTGTGGCAACAGGGCCACATCGAGCTGGGGCGCTTCCACATCCACTTGCACAATGCTGTGAGACTCCACAGTGGCATTGCCACAGGAATCCACGGCTGTGAATGTCCGGGTCAAGGTGCTGCTGCCAGGGCAGGCATTGGGCACGATGATGTCCAGCCACGTCACCTCCACCTCGCTGCAGTTGTCTTCGGCCTCAGCCATCCAGACGGCGTCGTCAGTAGGCAGAGGGAATGCTTGCGTGCAGGGAATGGTGTCTGTCGCGGGGACATAGCTGAATGTGGGCGCGGTGACATCTTCGACCACCACCTGGTGCACGAACTCAGTCGCATTGCCATCACAGTCTGTGAAGGTGTAGGTATCCACACGGGTATAGCTGAACAGGCAGTCGCCAGCAATGGTGTCGGAACTCACTGCAAAGGTCCATGTGTTGCAGTTGTCAGTGGCACCGAAGGACGCACTGTCGAGCGTTGCAGGGACGGCGTCACAGCTGACCAAAGTGTCGGCCGGCAGCATAGTGGGGTCGGGTTGAGGCCCTTCCACATCGGACTGTACAATGGTTTGCATGACAGCAGTGGAATTGCCGCAGTCGTCCATGGCAGTAAAGGTCCTGTACAACGTGCTGCTTCCTGGGCAAGCATTGGGGACGATCTCGTCGCTCCAGCTGACTTGCACATTGGTACACGCATCTTCAGCAGTGGCCATCCAGAGCTCGGAATCTGTGGGCATCGGCCAAGGGTCCGTACAATCGATGTCGGCATTTTCAGGAACGAACAGCAGCACGGGGGCCACCGTGTCGATCACGTCAATGACCTGGAAATCGGAGTCAACATTGCTGCAACCATCCATGGCATATACCGTGCGCATCAGACGCTCCACCACTGGACAGGGGTCTTCAGGCAGGTATGACATGTCGTCATAAGAACCTGAGTAAGCCGAGGCCAGCTTGAAGCGGCCCTCCTCGGGAAGGTCAGCTGGAGCCGCGGTCTCGATGACTGTAGCACCGTCAATGGTCACCTCAACGGTGGACTCTCCCAACACCACCACCACTTCGTACCAAGTATTCAAGTCCATGGTGGCGTCTGCGGCTTCATCGATGCCGAATCCAGCCAATGAAATGCCGGGGTTGTCAGAGCCCAATGGGCGTAAAGTCAACTTCAAGGAAGCGTCGCCAGCATTGTCACCAGCCAGCATCTCGATGATGTTGTCGCTGATAAAGCCATCGGCCCGTGCCATGACACGGTAGGTTCCCCTTCCCGCCATGATGTCGGCTGGGTAGAAGTTGTGGGCAGGATCACCAGCTGCGTGGAGCATGCTCAACGCGCAAGTGCCATCAAAGGCATCATTCGAAATGGAAATGGAGCCGCCTTCGGCCACAAACCCATCGAGGTTGCAAGATTCAAAACCTGTAGAGACAGGCTGCCCAAAAGTGATATCGAGGGTGTCAACGGTAACCCAGATGCTGTCTACACCTGAACAGTTGTCCTCCGCGGTATAGTTGAGTTCCGGGAGCGGCTCGCCACAGGCAATGACACTGTCCTGTGGGGTCAACGTCACAGCAGGTCCGACGGTGTCCACGCGGACAATGGTTTGAACCTGAACAGTTGTGTTTTCGCAGTCATCCACAGCAGTGAAGACACGGAAGAGCGTGTCCGTTCCCAGGCAAGCACCAGTTGCAATCGAGTCTTCCCAAGTGACTTCGAATGGGCAGAAGTTGTCTTCGACCGTGGCCGTCCAAACAGGCGCGTCGTTGGGTTGTGGCCAGGCATCGTCACAAGACAACGTGGTGTCTGGCGGGAAGTAAGGGAAAGTCGGGGGGATGGTGTCCACCGCTTCAATGAGCTGCACATACGTAATGGTGTTGCCGCTCATGTCCGTGAACTCAAACGTCAATTCCACAATGAACTGCCCAAAGCAATCTCCTTCAGTAATGGTGGTGTCTGTGGCACCGCCACCGCCAGGTCCCTCTGGATTGGGGTCGCAGTTGTCTTCGACGATGGGCTGGATGATGGTGTAGTCCTCCCATTCATCACACAAAATGGTGGTGTCAGGAGGCAAGAAAGTCCACGTTGGCGCCACCGTATCAATGACCGAGATGGTCATGGTGTCGGAAGTGCTGTTGCCACAGAGGTCCGTGGCGGTGTATACCCGGTCCAATGTGAAGTAAAAGGGGTAGAAGCCAGAAGTAACGGTGTCTGCAAATGCCCAAGTGATGCTGTCCGCGGGGGAGCAGTCATCTTGGAAGTTGGGGATGAAGGGTTCGTAACCGTCCCAAGCATCACAGACAATGGTGGTGTCTTCCACTTCAAACGTCGGTCCTGTCTCGTCAATGAGCGCCACGGTTTGCACTGTATCCGAGCTGTTGCCACAGGCATCGGTCAGCGTCCAAGTCCGGTAGGCCATTTGAGCGCAAGGTTCGCCGGCTACTGAGTCCACATTGGACAAAGTGAGGGGGGATCCACAAGCATCAAAAACTTCGAATGCGTCAAGGCCAGCTGTATCTGGCAAACTGGTGCAGTTTGTGGATTCGAGAACAGGCAAGGAGACGAACATGGGCGCCTCTTCATCAATCCGTTCGACTGTGTATTCGATCAAGTCATGTCCACAGTCGCTCCAAGCCATGGCCACACGCCGAGACTCCTCTACCATGGGACACGCCGGTGCGTCCGTTTCCGTATTCTCCAAATCGGCATTCACGTCACCTGTTCCAACCACATCTTGGCCTGCGATGATTCCGCGGTACCAGAACCATCCACTCACACCGAAGTTGGCGTTGCGGTTGTTGGCTCCAAGGTCTCCTACCTGATATCCAAACAGGCGACTCGTGGGCATGTGATCGAGATAGAGCATGTCTCCTTCAAAGGCACCACGGCCAGAGAGGTGGCTCAACGTGTCGACCATCTCGTAGAACATCCAGTCTTCGTATGCCTCTAGCCCCATGTCGTCCTTAGGAAGGCGGCCCTGGGCAGTCCAACTGTCGTAATCCTGTCCATATTGGAGGAATACATTCAATTCAAACCGTTGGTTGGGGTCTGTATCGTTGACCATTTCACCAGTAAAGCGGGCCGTTCCGTTGGCGTACTGCTCAAAGGTGATGCCGTCTCCAAATGGGACGAAGTAGTCGCTCGCACCGTGCCCCATGGCTTCAAAACCACCGAGCCAAAGTGCCCAGTCGGGACCGTCGCCTTCTGCAACAGTGGTAGCATGTCGCGTAATGGAGGTCGCATCCATGGTAACGGATGGCGTATTTATGATGGGCGTCTCAGCACACGCAGATGCGCTGGGGATCACAAAATCAGGAAACGCTTCTTCACAAGTGACCACGACATCTTCTGGCGCCTGATCAAAGGCGGGAAGGCAAGTGGAGTCACAAGTGACGCGAAGGAATGACTGCCCAAAGAAGGGGGTCGTAGAGAGGAGGAATCCGATGAGGAGTAGGCGTGCAGGCATCACACGAAAAATTGGGGTACCAAAAGACCCGAAACCCTTTGGGCTTCGAGATTGAATGCGAACGTAGTTAAAGTGCGTCATATAACGTTTTCAGTTTGATTTTGGCTCAATCACTGAAAAACGACGACCGGGTGAACATTCAAATATACGAAACAAAATAAAAAATCGACGAAAAAAATAAATTAATCGAAAATTTAGTTCGTTTGACCGCCATTACGCAGCCCTTGATGGGCTTTATTGCTTTTGGGCAGAAGAGCCTCAGCCGAGCAGGTGATGCAGCCCAATGCCTGCAGCGACGCTCACATTGAGCGATCCCGTGCTGCCGCTCATGGGAATGGTGGTGTGCACGTCACACTGCGCCCAAGAGGCTGTCGAGATTCCAAGTTCTTCATCGCCCAGCACCAAGCACGCTGCATCTGAGCGTTCACAATCGGTGATGTTCATCTCGGCTTTCTCGCTCAGGCCAATGCGTTCCAAACCACACTTCCCCATATAGCGCAAAGCCTTCGTGACGTCGGGAACCCGGGCCACTGGCAACCGCAATAAGGCGCCGGAACTCGTTTTGACCGCGTCTTCATTGACAGGAGCGGCATGGTGGTCTTGTACCACAAGTCCGGTGGCTCCAAAACACTCCGCTGATCGGGCAATGGCGCCGAGGTTGCCGACATCGGTGACGCCGTCCAAGACCACAATCATCACCCGTTTTCCAGATTCAAACCCCTGTTGGACCAATTCCTCCAGGTTGATGAAAGTGATGGGAGAAGCAAAAGCGACAATGCCTTGGTGGTTCTTCTTGGTGATTCTGTCGAGCCTTTCTCTGGGCACCCTTTGAATCGGGATGCGACGATCGCGCAACTCTGAGACGAGCAGCTTGGTGCGCTCGTCCTTAGCGTCGCGTTGAAGCAGGACCCTCGCGAACTCCTTGCCGGCATCCAAGGCCTCTTGGACCGGGTGCCACCCTATAATGCGGTCATCGTCTTGTCGGGATCTTCTGTTCATCTTCTTCTGATTTTGCCTCTTCTCCAGCTCGATACCATGGCTTCCCAAGGACTGCGGAATCCAGGATACCGTTCGAGCTCATAAACATTGTAGTCATCGCCCGATGCCCTGCTGGAGAAACGGAAAATGAGGGCGTTGACATCTCCATCATCCCCGTAGATCCAAGTCTCGCCGTAGCGGTCTCTTTTGGTGCGATCGGGGTGTCCAAAAACCACGTAAACCATGCCGCGGTCTGTGCACCAGCCTTCTTTCAGTCCGCTGAAAAACACATTGGCATCGTGGATGCGGCCATAGTACGTCCGAATGAGCTCCCTTCCTTGCTCGGGTCTGCCCGCAAATTGAAGCCAGAACGCGTCGAGGGCGACCTTCGGGTTGCGCGCTTCGCGCATGGTGCGGTATTCGTCACGGGTTGCGATGAAACGGGTCGCTCGGATCATCTCAGGGACGTCCCGCATGGAGGGGAAGTGCGCCCGTCGTGCAGGCAGTGTGATGTGCCGAAGACTCCCTTGCACCGTCCATTGGTGCAATCCAGCGGTTGCATCCCAAATCAACATTCCCCAGCCTGACCAATCGCCGGGGGGGAGGTTGGCCATGCCTGCATCCACGGCAGCGGGCATCCGCGATTCAAAAGGTTCAGGGAAACTGATGGGGCGCGGCGATCTGTCCAAAAATGGGGCGCTTGGAAATGAATCCACAGGAGGCAAAGCGGCGTGCATCCATTGCCCATCGGTCAAATCCGGCGGGACCAAAATCCCCGCCATTTGGCCTGCAGCCAGGTGGCCGTTCCACGCGGGTTGTCCTGTGGCAGGGTCAAATACCAATGAACGTACGGCGGCATCCACCGACCGTCCATCCATCAACGTGGCACTCCTGACGGTTGATCCTCGGTGCAGATCAGACAGTGATTGGGAAATCCGATAACGGCCAGGAGCCAAAGGGAAGCTGAAACGGGCGGTGAGCTCCGTCCGCTCCGGGTCGGCAGATCCGGTCCAACTAAAACTGCGTTGCAAGGACTGGTTGCTCCAAACCGAATCGGTCGTTGCATGATCCAGTGGCTGAATCGCCAGGTCGAGTTGCAGCGAAAAACCAAAAGGTTGGTCTCGGTTTTCCCTTAAGTGAAGGGGTTCATGCGCAGGCAGTCGAACATAGATCGCCGCTGAGTCGGCGCTGCACCTGTGCCATACATATTGCGGGTGATGGGACAGGCCTTCCCATTGGTAGGGCTCCTGGAGGTTCGTCCCCAGCGTCGAGCTGGACTGACAACCAACCAAGCACAAGGCCAGCATCCACAGTACATGGACCCCGCCATACAGCGCACCGGTCCTCAGCTTAAGGACAGGAGCAGACCCAGAAGGACCTGCATTAAAGAGGTTGAAACAGTCGTGTCGCAATGTGGCGGCAAGTTGGCACAGCAAAACGTAACCCTATCGGATTTCCACGCGTATGGTGATTGTGTCCTTCACGAACCCACCCATCAATCCATCATGAAGAACTTCAAAATCGGGGCTTTTGCCCTACTCATTAGCATCGGACTGAGCAGCTGCTCAATGTCTTACCAGTACTGTGACGCCTACAATGGCGTAGAATTCGAATCGCCGCAAGCCGGCGAGGTAGAATGCGCTGACAGTCATTAACTGCCCTGTAAAGGGCCCCGTCAGGTAAATGTGATGGTCACATTTTGATGGAGGTCCGGATGTAGGGATAAGGCCACGGGACAGGCGAGCGCTTCTTGGCGCAACCAATCCCGATCGCCTTGATCGCCGCCTAACAATTGAACAGTGAGCCCCACTGAGATGCTTCCAACGCGTCTTGGTTGCGGGCTCATTTGTTTTTCAACCGTGGCGTCCATACCCTGAATTTCAAGCGAGCGGGATGCTGCCCTGAGTCCCAAAATGGTCATGATGCAGCTGGCCAATCCGACGGCGATGAGGTCGGTGGGCGAGTAGGCTTCACCGAGTCCTCCGTTGTCCTGCGGAGCGTCTGTCAACAGAATTTGGCTGTTGCCTTGGTGAACCGCTTGCGTTCTGAGGGGTTCAGGATAGGATAGGGCGTACTTCATCGTGCGCTAATTTCGTAAGTTCATGACGGTGTCTATCTGTTCCTCCACTCCAAAAATGAACGCTGCATGTGTGCAGCGTCTTGTGGGGTTGGTGTTGTGGTTACTCGCAACAGCTTCCATAGGTGGCGTTTGGGCCCAAGCAGGTGCTACCGATGAAGGGGAACAAGATGCTCCTGCTACGGTCTTTACGCACCGCTATGAGGCGGGCATTACCCTGCATACCCGCGGTATGGGAGGCATCATCGAAAGGGGTAAGTACAGAGGAGTGGGCAAACTCAGCACTTGGTCTGTTGGATTCGCCAGCATGAAGCACGCCAAGGAGGTGCGGAGTTTTAACCCCGCCTACGATCAGGCCAAGAGCTATGTCTTTGGCAAGGTGAATGCCCTCTATATACTGCGTTTGGGTTGGGGGAAGCGCACTGTCGCCACGCCCAAATTGCGCAATGGGGGGGTGTCAATAGGTTGGCATTATTCCTTTGGAGCGGCCTTGGGTCTGACCAAGCCCGTTTACCTCGAAATCGGTTACCCACAGATTCCGTACACCTATTTGCTCACGCAACGCTACGACCCTTCTGAGCATGGCACGAACGATATTTACGGACGCGCCGGGGCCATGAACGGCATTTTGGAATTGACGCCCCACCCAGGTGCATACTTCAGGGCAGCCGCAGATTTTGAGTACGGAAGAGAAAGGGAAACCTTGCGGATGTTGTCCGTAGGGATTCAAGTGGACGCCTTTCCCACTCGCGTGGTGATCATGGCAGAAGAATTTGGCCAGAATGACCGGCTCTATTTGACCTTGTTTGCTCATTGGACATTAGGTCGACAGAAATTCAAGACATGACCCAGGCTACACCATCTCCCACCGGTTCTGATCGTCCCCAGCGTCGGACCAAGCCACCTTGGCTCAAGGTGAAGTTGCCTACCGGCGAGGCTTACCGGAAAGTCCGCGGACTGGTGAGTGAGCACAAGCTGCATACCATTTGCGAGAGTGGGAATTGTCCCAACATGGGGGAGTGCTGGGGAGAAGGCACGGCCACTTTTATGATTTTGGGCAACGTCTGCACACGTTCATGCGGTTTTTGCAATGTTTCAACGGGCCGCCCCGATGAGGTAGACCCTTTTGAGCCCGGTAGGGTGGCCAACAGCGTAAAGCTGATGGAGGTCAAACACGCCGTGATCACATCTGTAGACCGAGACGATCTCTCCGACGGCGGTGCCGAAATCTGGGCCCAAACCGTGCGCGCCATCCGCCAACAGAGTCCAGGAACAACCATGGAGACGCTGATTCCAGATTTCGCGGGAAAATGGGAGAACCTCCAGAAAATCATCAACGTCGCGCCAGAGGTCGTTTCTCACAACCTCGAGACTGTGCGGCGATTGACGAAACAGGTCCGTATTCAGGCCAAATATGACCGCAGTCTGGAAGTGCTCATGCGCCTGAGGAAAGCCGGTATTCGCACCAAAAGTGGGGTGATGTTGGGATTGGGCGAAACCGTTCAAGAAGTCCGCGAGACCATGGAAGACCTCCGGTCAGTAGACTGTCAGGTCCTCACTTTAGGTCAATACTTGCAGCCAACGCCCAAACATCTTCCTGTGGCGGAGTTTGTGCACCCCGATGTCTTTGCCAGTTTGCGGGAAGAAGGGCTCGCTATGGGCTTCATGTTTGTAGAAAGTGGCCCCTTGGTTCGGTCGAGCTACCACGCCGAGAAGCACGTCGTCTGAGCGCTGTAAGGGCCGATTCATGCCCTTTTCGGGGCCGCATATGCACAGTTGTCGAACCCATTCGGTCCAGCTGGTGTTCCTGCATTAAATTCCGCCTTCTTAAGAAGGGAACCGATCCACAATGAAGAATACTGTCTTCCTGTCCGCCATTGCCTTTAGCCTCTGCGCATTGGCCTTCCTCCAAACTGCCCCTGTAGACCGTGCAGATTATGCGCCCCGCTCTGCAAGTGTGACAGAGCCTGTCGCGGATGCTACTGGCATGGAGCAATTGATGCTCGCTCTGCGCGCAGACATCGAGACTGGCGAAATGAACCACGAAGGTTTGCGCCTTCTCGGAGAGCGTACACGCCAAGTGGCCGCCGCCCAATCAGCCAATCGCGCTTCTTCGGCGCATTACTGGAACGCCATGGGCCCAGACAATGTAGGGGGTCGTACCCGTTGCATTTTGGCCGTGAATGAGCTTCACTTGTTTACAGGTGGTGTGAGTGGTGGACTCTGGCGCTCATGGAACAGAGGTGACAACTGGGAGCGCGTTTCAAGCTTCCCGGCCGCCATGGTGGGGTCAATTGCCATGGCTGGAAATGGTGACCTGTACGTCGGAACCGGCAACTTGTTTGACGGGGTGAGCGGTGTGGGAGGCTCTGGCTTCCGCGGAGACGGCATCTACCGTTCTACCGACATGGGCGAGAGCTGGAACCGAGTAGAAGGAACAGACCCTGGATTGTTCAATGGAGGAGATTGGAGTGCAACCGATGCTTTGGTCGCGGACCCCAGTGTGGCCTCACGTGTTTGGTACGGGGGTGTCCAAGGTTTGGGATACATCGAGAACGGTGAAGTGTTCACCGATGTCATCTCCGGCATTGCAGGTTCAACATCCGTGCAAGACATTGAAATCGCCTTGGACGGATCATATATGTTGATCTCGACATCGAACGGCCGGGTGTACCGCAGCACCGATTTTGCTACGGCAGAAACCGTTTCTGGAAGTCCCAATGACCCTGTGATTACCCAAGGATTTGGGCGTTGCCGAGTGGCCATTAGTCCAGACGACTCTCAAAGTGCTTTCGCATTGCTCGCGACCACGGGCTCACAATTTGGCGGCGTCTTTCACAGCGCCAACGGTGGCGTCACTTGGGAGGAGATTTGGCCTGATGGTGTGGAGGGCTATGACATTTGTCCCACCAACAACCAAGCGCGGTATGACTTGGCCTTGGGTGTTCAAAAAGGCAATCCAGAGATGGCCTTCGTTGGAGGTCAGGCGCTCTGGAAGTGCGGTCCGTCTTACCAAGCCGAGCAGGCAGCCTCCATGGGAGGTGGTGCCTCGAACCCATTCTACGTCCATGCGGACGTCCACGAAATCATCTTTACTCCCGGTGGAACAATGTTCATCGCTGGTGACGGCGGAATCTTCCGCAGTGACAATGGAGGGGTCACCTACACGGCATGCAACCGCGGTTTGCAATTGACCCAGTTCTACGGCATTGCCTATGGCCCAAAGAGTGAGGTAATGGGCGGGTCGCAAGACAATGGCACATCATTGATCCCTGGCAATGGAGCCTTCTTTAACGACATGGATGCCGCAGACGTATTCGGTGGCGACGGTTTTGATTGTGCCATGTCACAGGCAACAGGTTTGCAGGAAGGAGTGCCCTTCTTTGCCACCTCGCAGAATGGTGTTCTCGGCAGGGGATTCTATCAGCAGGGTTCTGCCTTTACCGATGCGGGTTCCTTCTGGGACGAATGCATTGTCGACTTGATCGCAGACGAGGTGCAGACGTCGTTCTACACCTGCATGAACCTCTACGAGGACTTCAACGACGAGAACAGCGGCATGACCGTATCCTTGGTCAATCCATTTGATGAGACCATCGAAGACAGCACCTTCACCATGGAAACGGCCAACCTCAACCGTCCATTTGAGTATACGCTGGAGGCCCCTCTTCGGTATTGGGATGTACTCATCCGTCCGGCATTCGTTTCGGAGACCGGTCCTGTAGAAAACACAGAATACCCTTGGCTCGATGACCAAGACTTGTCCGTCATTTTCGATTGCGACGATGTGGAGATCATCGAAGAAGGAGACACCTCCATTGTGACCATTTGCGACACCACGTGGAATTATGCAGCGGACACCTTGTATGACGTCCACGAAGTCATCGAGGTGACAGACCCATACACCACCATGACGGTCATGAGCTTCTCGGGCAGTGGCGGTCTTTGGATGACGCGGAATGGACTCAACTTCAATGCCCAGCCGCGTTGGTTCCGTTTGGGTGACGCTCCTGCAGGCGGCGGTGCCAAGGGCATCGAATTCGCAGCAGGCGACCACCCCGAATCTGGAAACCACATTTTTGTGGCAGGATGGGATTCCAAGCTTTATCGCTACAGCGGTTTGAACAATCTCTGGAAGCATGAGGGTTCATGCGAAACACCAGAGGAAGTGACCCGCAGGCAAATTATGGCCACAGGAACGGTCGTGACCGGCGTAGCAGTAGATGTAAACGATCCCAACCACGTGGTGGCTACTGTAGGTGGCTACGGCTCCGTGAGTGGAGGTAAGGTGCAGGAGACTTTCAATGCGCTCGATGACAACCCCGATTGGGACAACATTTGGTTCTCGGGAAGCAGCGACTTGGTCAAGATGCCCATCTATGATGTGGTGATCGACCAGGGTGACCCTACGGGCAACACCATTTTGGTGGGCACCGAGCATGGCGTGTGGCAGACCATCGATGGTGGTGAGAACTGGACGGTGGAGAACCTCGGAATGGTATCGACTGCTGACGGTGTAGCGAGTCCTGTCTTCTCTATGGAGCAGCAATGGCACATGCCCACAGAGTGGTCTCAGGTGACCAACAATGGGGCGATTTATGCGGGTACACACGGACGTGGCATCTTCCGCAGTGACACCTATCTCGGCACGGAAGAAGTGACATTTGCAGAAGCGGCGGACCAGCGCAACTTGCTGGTATATCCAAACCCTGCCACAGGAGAGGACATCACTGTGAAGTTGGGAACGGGTTGGCAGCAACCAACCGTGAGCATCTATGATGTCAATGGACGTCCATTGCGCACCATTTCACCGCAAGCCACAGCAGGTGGTCAGGTGCGGGTTTCTGTTGCCGATCTGGCCCCCGGCCTCTACATCGTCACGGCACAAGAAGGACAGCATATGGAGAGCACGCAGGTGATCGTCCACTGATTCTTCTGAAACAAACTTGAATGCGCCGCCGCTTCCTTCGGGATGCGGCGGTGTTTTTTTTTGATGGGTTGGCGCTATTTCCAATAGCGCAGATGTGCGCCAGTCTCGTCCACGGTCACATAGCTGCGGTGGGTGATCCAGTCTCCGCAATTGAGGTAGCGCGATGTTCTGGCGCCGTCTGCGGTGACCACCTCGAGATCCAGGGGCAGGTGGCGGTGTCCAAAAATGAACCCGTCGTAATGTTCCTGTGTCAATACCTCCCGGCAGTGGTGCAGCAGCCATTCTCCTTCTGGACCACTGAAATGGGCTTCAGCTTCGGAGCCAGCAGAACGGCTATCGCGGCTCATGCGCGCACCAATGCCAAACGCTGTGTCAGGATGAAGGCGGGCGAAGGCCCAGCGCGCTGCAGGGTGTCGAAACAGCTTTTTGAGGGCCTTGTATTTGCGGTCTCCAGGCCCCAGCCCATCTCCGTGCCCTACCAAATATCGCCGACCGGCATGGTGCACCTCTATGGGGTCCGTATGGACTTGAACGCCCAATTCATCGGCGAGGTATCCTCGGGTCCACATGTCGTGGTTGCCCAAGTGCCAGTGGACGTCGAGGCCACCGTCGACCAGTTCAGCCACCTTTCCCAGAAGGCGTACAGAGCCCTTGGGGACCACGTGACGCCACTCAAACCAAAAGTCGATGAGGTCGCCCACCAAATGCAGGGCGTCACCCTTACGGCCTATTTCCTCGAGCCAGGTCAGGAAAACCCGTTCCCGCTCCCTAGAGGAAGTGGCGTCAGGTGCACCCAAATGCAGGTCAGAGGCAAAGTGAAGGGCCACGGTCGATCGGGCTCAAAGCAACCGTTGGAGTTCGGCTTCCAATTGCGCTCCGCGCAAGTGGGTCGCAACGACGGTGCCGTCCTTGTCAATCAAGATGGCGTGAGGAATACTGCTGATTCCATAGAGCTGTGTGGCCACACTGCTCCAACCACGCAGGTCGCTGATGTGGTAGGGCCAGATCAGCCCATCTTGATCAATGGCGCGCTGCCACTTTTTGGCGTCTTTGTCAAGCGACACACTGAAGACCTCAAAACCTTGGTCCTTGTATTCCTTCCAGGCGCGCACCACGTTGGGGTTTTCTCTGCGGCACGGTCCACACCAGCTCGCCCAGAAGTCCACCAAGACCACCTTCCCGCGCAAGTCCGAAAGGGCGCGCTTTTTGCCGCTTGGGTCGTTCAGTTCAATGTCCGGCATCGCCATTCCCGGTTTGATCAAGTCGTTCCTTCTAGAGGATTGCTGGGGCTTGCGCTGTTTGGTCACGCGCTGAGACAAATTGCGGTGGGCCATGCTGTGGCCCATGAGCGTCCGGGTGCTGTCGATCACCTGTGCGGCCAGCGGGCGGTCTACCGTCAAATTCAGGTGCTCTAAGGCCATCAGCCCTATGGGGTCCGTTTTATGGCTGCGAACGGTGTTGCGGACATAGTTGGTTTGACGCTCTTGCATGGCATCGTAGCGCTGCTTGCCTTCGATTTGTTCTTGGGCTGATGTGCCTTGGCTGGCGGCCAGCTTCGCCTCTTTCAACGAATCTTGACGCATCATCAATTCAGAGATGAAGTCTGCAAATCCAGAGGTCCATGTGTCGCCCTGCACATCCAATGCAGTGATCAAGCCCGCCTGCTCCGGGAGCTTCCCCTCCACCTGCAAAGAAGAAAGGGAGTCGCCAATCACAAAGAAATGCCCGTCGCCAACGCTCACCTTGTAGACGTCCAACGCCAGTCCTTGGAGTGAAGTGGCAGGGATGTTGAATTGTCCGGCACCATCTGCGGTGACGGTGTCGATGTCCATGAATCCCCTTTGGCCCAATCCGGCGAGTCGGACTTCGGCGTTTTCACCGCCTTCAATGTGGCCAGATATTCCGGCCGATGGCCCAGAGCAGCTTGCAATAAGCAGGCATCCAATGAGCAGAATGGGGAATGCAGCCGTTTGGCTGCCAAAACGGAATGGAGTTGGGACCATGGTTCAAATATCCGTGACAGCTGCCGAAGCTTCAACCCGCTTGTCGATGGAAGTCAACAGTGCATGCAGGGCATCCTCATCCCACCACTTGACTTGCATGCTCAATACCAAGATCTGCAGGTCTTCTGGTAAAGCCATATTGCGCAGGCGGGCAGCGTCCTTTTCTGTGGTAATCAAGGCTTCTGGATATCCTGCGCCTTTCAATGCGGCGCGCCATTCCTCGACTTCTTCCGGCTTAAAAGTGTGGTGGTCGGGGTAGATGAAGTGTCGGGAAACCTTGCAGTTGCGGGAGAGGCTGGCTTCGAACTGGGCAGGGTGCGCGATGCCTGAGACTGCGATACAATTTCGGGGCCAGCCCGCGTAGCGTTTGGTGCGCAGGTCGCGCAACCCCTCGACCATGGTGCCCGAGTGCAACAACAATTGTTCGGGTTTCATTTGAAGCCGGTGTCTCCAGAGGCGCAGGTCACCTTTGGTCAGGGTGTCAGGGCAACGGGTAATGATGACGGCTTGGGCGGCCTGAAGCCGGTCTTTGAGGTCTCTGAGTCGCCCGCGTGGCAAGAAATAGTCGCGGTCCACAGGCTGTGTAGCATCAACCAAGACGATGTTGTAGGCGGGCAAGAGGCGGCGGTGTTGAAAGCCGTCGTCCAGGATCACCGCGTCGGCCAGTCCTTGTGTTTTCAGGGCCTCAATGCCGGCGACGCGGTCTTCTGAAACCACAACGCTGACTTTGGGGAATTTTCGAGCCAGCTCGAGGGGCTCATCGCCAAATTCTTCTGGACTTCCTTCTCGGTCAACTTGCAGGTACCCCTTGGTTGCCCGGCCATAACCGCGAGACAAAATGGCCCAACGGCGGTTGGGGTTGGCAGCAGTCATAGCCTGAAGCAAGGCCATGACATGCGGTGTTTTCCCCGTTCCGCCCACCGTGATATTGCCCAATACGATGGCGGGTAGCGCGCCCGGCTTGGAGCGCAGGAGTCCCACATCGTAGGCCCAGTGGCGCAATCGCACAACGCTTTTGAAGGCCCAAGCGAAGGGTGCCCACCACCAACGATCCCGCAGCGACACCGGAATGATACCGGCTGAACCTTGAATCGACTTTGATGCGGGGGAAATGGCCATCGTTGGCGAAATTGCCACATTGCAGCCGATTGCCCTTCAAAAGGTATCAGAAAATCACACCATGCCACAAATTCAGCACATCATCGACTTTTTGGAGCGCATTGCCCCTCCAGCATTGCAAGAAGATTACGACAACAGTGGTCTGCTGGTGGGCGAGCCACACACAGAAATCCAGAAGGTGCTCGTGTCCTTGGATGTGACCGAGGAGGTGGTAGAAGAGGCACGGGCAAATGGGGCGGGCTTGATCGTTTCACACCACCCGATTGTATTCAGGCCGCTCCGAAGCTTGACCGGAAGAAACCAGGTGGAGCGGACCGTGATGGCAGCCTTGCGCGCCGGTATTGGACTTTATGCCATTCACACGAACCTGGACAATGTGGCCCACGGGGTCAATGCCATGATGTGCCGCAAACTGGGGCTGGAAGGCATGCAGGTGCTGCGGCCCGCCACAGAAACCCTCGCCAAGGTGGTCACTTTTGTTCCCCAAGGGCATTCCGAAGTCGTGCGGAATGCCATGTTTGCTGCTGGAGGAGGCCAGATTGGGCAATATGATGAGTGCAGTTTTAACCTTGACGGCGAGGGGACCTTTAGGGCAGGCGAAGGCGCTCGGCCATTTGTAGGACAGCTTCAGGAGCGTCACCACGAGGGAGAAACCCGCATCGAAATGGTGGTGGAGCGCTGGAATGTGCGCAAGGTGATCTCTGCGATGAAGGCAGCGCACCCGTACGAGGAAGTGGCCCATGATGTGGTCATGCTCGACAACGCGCACCCTACAGCGGGAAGTGGCGGCATTGGAACTTTTGCCGAGCCCATCGCGTGGTCAGATTTCGTGGAGCGGGTCAAATCAGCATTCGATGCACCGGTCGTTCGCCACACAAATCCGCCGAAAAAGGCGATTCAGACGGTGGCATTGTGCGGCGGAACAGGCAGTTTTTTGCTCTCTGATGCCATCCGTGCGGGAGCAGATGTGTTCCTTTCTTCGGACTTCAAATACCACGAATTCTTTGATACAGAGGGCCGGATCACCATTGCGGACATAGGTCACGCTGAGGCCGAAAGTGGAATATCGCAATGGCTTGTGGATCAATTGGCTGACTTCAAGCTTGGATTCCCTAATTTCGCAGTCCTTTTGTCGGAAGTCCGAACCAACCCCATTCACGTATCCTGATGGCCAAGAAGACCAAAGCCACGAGCGCAGAGGAAAAGCTCAGGGCGCTCTATGACCTCCAATTGATCGACAGCCGCATTGACCGGCTTCGCGTCGTTCGCGGTGAATTGCCCCTCGAAGTCGAAGACCTCGAAGATGAACTGGCAGGACTTGAGTCCCGCTTGGAGCGGCTGAAAGCCGAATCCGACGGCATCAAGTCCAAGATTCACGAGCGCAAGGAATCCATCATCGATTCCGGAGCGGCAATCAAGCGTTTTGAAGAGCAGCAGAACAGCGTCCGGAACAACCGGGAGTTTGAGTCGCTCAACAAAGAAATCGAGTACCAGAGCTTGGAGATTCAACTTTCAGAGAAGCGCATCCGCGAGGCGGAAGCACAGCTCGTGCAGAAAGGAGAAATCATCGAAGAGGTACAGGGCAAGTTTGACAACCGCTCTGCCGATTTGGAGACCAAGCGCGCTGAGCTCGACGAGATCATCGCTGAAACCCGTGCCGAGGAGGAAGTCCTCAACAGCTTGAGTGGCGCAATGGCCGAGAGCATCGATGACCGACTGCTCAAGGCTTACTTGCGCATCCGCGGTGGTGCCAAGAATGGTATGGCCGTTGTCCCCATCGAGCGTGAGGCGAGTGCCGGTAGCTTCATCAAGATTCCACCACAGCGCATCCTCGATGTGAGCGCCCGCAAGCGCATCATCGTCGACGAGCACAGTGGCCGTATCCTCGTCGACGAGGAACTCGCCATTGAGGAGGCAGAAAAGATGGAGAAGACCGTTCAGAAGAAACTGAAGAAGGCCAAGGCCTGATTCAGTGGGCCCCGCTCAAGGGGCTGCATCCCTTCGTGAGGATTTAGAAGGGCACGTTCAATACCGTGCCCCAATGGTCAGCATCAGCAGACCCAGTCCGGTGCGCCCTGTGGCCACCTCGGGAGCCAGGCCGTAAACCTTGCGGCCATCTGGGGTCGAGGTGTGACGGTACGTCGCGCCGGCATACCACGTTTCTTGACGGTGTTCCGCGCCCAGCGCGAAGTGCACCATGTTGCCGCTGCCCTCAATAATGGCCCCTGTGTCGCCAAATCCATTGGACAGCGGGACGGCAGCCATGGAACGCCATCCACCTCCGAGGCGGACACGCCAGTCTTCCTCAGCGCGGACTTCCAATCCAAAGCGGTATTGCTGCTCCAGCAGAAAGTCGTCTTCGATGTCGGCTTGAATCGCCTCGACGTCCTCAGTGTAGAAATCGTCGGAGGTGAAGTCGGCTTTTGCGTAATCCGTTTGGGCATAGTCTAGGCTCAGGACGGCCCATTTTCCAAAGGTCCAACTCATGCCCAATTGATGCCTTCGCGGCGTCCGAATCTTGTATTCCACAAAGCTGCTTGGGCTTTCTGCCTCAAAGGTTCCGGCACCGGCGAACGTCGCAGACGCGTCGACCTGGTAAAAGTCCTCGATGCTCAACACCGAACCACTGCGGTAACTCCAACCCAACCTAAAAGGCATCTTTTGGGGCTGTAGGATCAATCCAAAGGCCCAATAAGCCCCAGAGCCCGAAATCTCGAGGCGGTCATTCAAAGTCAGGTCTTGGAGCGCTGAGGGGCCCGAAGTCTTCGTCTCGCGGTACACATCGACCCTGTTCATCTCGGTAGAGACGATTCCTGCCGACAGGCCAATGTGCAGCTGGTCCCGATAGCTGGTGCCAAAGGCAATGGTGGTTTCGCCCATGCGCCCTGTGCGGTCGCGCCGAAGCTCCTGTCGCACATTGTCGTTTGCAAAGGCGGGGGCGTATTGGTCGGAAGACCCAGCCAGTGTATCGATCAGATACGTGTACCAAGCAAGTTGCGCATCGAAAGGATGGTAGTACCAAAGGCTGTCAAAATCGGTTCCGTTGGCCTGTTGGGCGAATTGCTGCGTGATGCTGTTTCCCTCCGTCTCACCGCTCCACTCGGCCCTTTGGTGAAAGTCGTTGAGCGGGGTGTAGCCGAATGCAAAAGTGCCCCGCTTAAAATCGGTGCTGAGCATGGGCATGGTAAGGGCCACACCCAGTTGCCCCACAATCAAATGCGGCTCGGCCGTCACGCTCTTGTTGCCCAAGTATTCGGTCCTCGCTCCTCCGGCACCCGGTGCGAGGCTAAAGGAAATGTCACTCGATCTGTACATCCCCAGGCCCGCAGGGTTGGACCAGATGGCCCCGAGGTCCGCTCCAAGGGCAGTCATGGCCCCGCCCATGCCCATGGTTCGAGCCGACCCCAAGGGGTCTTGACGGCTGTACTGCATGACGTCGGTCAAACCTTGTGCGGCAACCCATTGGGCACAGAGTACCATGAGGACGGTAAGTCCCCTCTTGCAATTGATCATCATGAAGTTGTCGTTTGCATCATCCTCCCCGTCCACCGCGGCTCGATCCTGAGCGGCTGTTGGACGGGCGCGGCGAACTGGGCCGGCTGTTGGTGTTGTTTGAAGGACGGGTTGATTCCCGGCTTGGGCTCGGTGTGCCCGTGTTCTTGTTCAGGCTGGGCGACGTACGCTCTTGACGCGGTGCAGAGGGGCTCCCTTCATTCGAATCTTGGCGATCAATAGCCCAACGGCCATTGCTAGACGTGTTGGCTTTGCGCGCGGCCTTGCGGCTGTCCCGCACGTTTTGCTGCGCCTCGCGTTCCATCTGTCTGCGTGCTCTCTGACGTTCCAAAGCCCTGCGCTCTGCCGCCTCACGATCACTGCGCAGGCGCTGCTGCTCAGCCTCAGGGTCACGGTTTTGATCGCCCACAATACCGGTGTTGGCCCGATCAGTAGTGCGTGAAACAGCGGGGGAGTGGCCAGAAGCACTTCCCGAGTTGCCTGTAGATCCTGACACGCCGGCTTGGCCGCCACCTCCAGAATTGGTGCCGTTGTCCGCTCCAGTGTATTGGCCCAAGCTGGGTCGGGGACGGGGTGGGGTGAAGGTGATCACGCCTCCGCTTGAACCGCTGCTCGCATTGCCGCACCATGGGTTGCCATAGGCGCCCATGTTCCCAAAGTAGGGGTTGTATCCATATCCGGATCCGCCATAATATCCGCCGTTGGGCACTCCCCAGTATCCGCCGCCCCATGGGTCATACCCCCAGCCGTTGCCACCCATACCCCCCATGGCATAGGGATTGCCAAAGCCGAAACCCGAATTGCCAAAGCCGCCAATGGGGTTGCCCCAGGCGTCATAGCCATTCATAAAGGCCATGTTGTTGTGGCCCATTCCATAAGGACTTCCAAATCCACCGGTGCCCATGCCGAACGAGCTGTATGGATTGCCATAGCCGTATGGGTTTCCAAAGCTGGAGGAGATTCCATTGGTCCAGGCCGGCGTGTAACGGTTCCAAAGTTGGCTCTTGGATCGGCCCGAGAGTGGACCCGCATATGGGGTGTCAAAGTCGCCGTCATTGAACTCGTCGACCTCGTCCATCCAGTCGCCATATCGGGCTTCATCGATGGCGGCATCGCCCGTGTGGGGCTCACCGCTAGCGAGGTAGAACTCATCGGATTCCACATTCCGCTCCCCGATCAAATCAATTCCAGTAGAGCAGGAGGCCAGCCAAAGCGGCAAAGCGGCGAAGAGGGAAAGACGGAGTACGTTCATCGATGGTTGTAAATTACGGTGAATGACCGGAGTTGCAATATGTTGTAGGCACGGAAGACCACGGTGAGTGGCTTATTTTCGCGCCTCGATGCCCATCAAGAGCAAACACCGTACCAAAAACGAGACATGCCGAAGCTAACTTCCAGAGAACAGGATTATTCCAAGTGGTACAACGAGATTGTCGTCGAGGCCGACCTCGCCCAACACAGTGATGTAAAGGGGTGTATGGTCATCAAGCCATACGGTTTCGCCATTTGGGAGCGCATGAAAGAGGTGCTCGATGGCAAGTTCAAGGACACCGGACACGTGAACGCTTACTTCCCGCTGTTCATCCCCAAGAGTTACTTGAGCAAGGAGGCTGCGCACGTCGAAGGTTTCGCCAAGGAATGTGCCGTCGTGACCCACTACAGGCTCAAAAATGATCCTGACGGTGAAGGGGTAATCGTCGACCCCGAGGCGAAGCTCGAGGAGGAGTTGATTGTACGTCCCACCTCAGAGACCATCATTTGGAAGACTTACAAAAATTGGATCCAGAGCTACCGCGACTTGCCTTTGCTGGTGAACCAATGGGCCAATGTGGTCCGCTGGGAGATGCGGACGCGCTTGTTCCTGCGCACCACTGAATTCCTGTGGCAAGAGGGCCACACCGCACACGCCACCAAGGCCGAAGCCATGGAGGAGGCCGAAAAGATGCTGCACGTCTATGCGGACTTTGCCGAGGGCTGGATGGCCATGCCGGTGGTGCGCGGTGTGAAGTCCGAAAGCGAGCGGTTTGCCGGTGCCGACGACACCTTTTGCATCGAAGCCATGATGCAAGACGGAAAGGCCTTACAGGCCGGCACGAGCCACTTCTTGGGGCAGAACTTCGCCAAGGCTTTTGATGTGACCTACGCCACCAAAGACGGTGGAAAGGAATTCGTTTGGGCGTCGAGTTGGGGGGTGTCCACCCGTTTGATGGGCGCGCTCATCATGACCCACAGCGACGACAAGGGATTGGTGGTGCCACCGAAGTTGGCCCCCATCGAAGCCGTCATCGTGCCCATCCAAAAAGGAGGAGAAGCCAATGAAGTCGTCAACACGGCTTGCGAAAAGTTGCGCGACGACCTGAAGGCCACAGGCCTCCGAGTAAAGCTCGACGACGACGACACCAAGCGTTCCGGTTGGAAGTTTGCCGAGTACGAGCTCAAGGGCGTTCCTGTGCGTTTGGCCATCGGCCCACGCGATGCCGAAAACGGCACAGTCGAGGTCGCCCGACGCGACACCGGAGAGAAGGCCTTCATTCCGGCCGATCAAATTGTGGCCTACGTGCAGAGCCTGCTGGTCGAGATTCAAGACGGCCTCCTCGAGCGCGCCCGTGACCGCATGGAAAAGGGCACCCGCGAGGTCAACACTTGGGAGGAGTTCACAGCCGGCCTGGAAGAGGGCGGCTTCTTGAGCGCGCATTGGGACGGCACCGCCGAAACCGAGGAGCGCATCAAAAAGGAAACCAAGGCGACCATTCGTTGCATTCCCCTCCAAGGCGACACCACGCCGGGCACCTGCATCCGCACAGGCGAGCCCAGCGCCCGCCGGGTGCTTTTCGCCCGTGCATATTGACCTCAGCACATGGACACGAACACGCCCATCGGCTTGAATGCCGAATCTGCAGCCCAACTCTCCACGGGTCTCAATGGCCTGCTGGCCGACCTGACGGTCTTCTATATGAATTCAAGGGGCTTTCATTGGAACATCCGCGGCAAGGAGTTCTTTGAGCTCCACGCCAAGTTCGAGGAGCTGTACTCCGACCTCCAACTCAAAATCGATGAGGTGGCTGAACGTGTGCTCACGCTCGGAGGTCAGCCTGTCCATACGCACGAAGAATACCTGGCAATTAGCAAAGTTCCCGTGGTCAAAGAGGTGTCCGATGGGGCAGAGGCACTCAAGCACTGTGTGGCCGCTTTTAGCGTGATCCTGCTGCGCGAGCGGACACTCTTGCACCTTTCGAGTGAGGCAGGAGATGAAGGGACCAACGCCCTCATGAGCGACTACATCCGCGAGCAGGAGAAGCTCGTTTGGATGTACCGTGCCTACCTGGGCTGAGTATTCTTCCGGCGCACTTGCCGGATTCGTTTCGCGCACTATCTTTGCGCCCCCTTTGGCCCGTTCGTCTAGGGGTTAGGACGCCAGGTTTTCATCCTGGTAGCAGGGGTTCGAATCCCCTACGGGCTACAAAATGAGATCCCCGCATCCCCCAAGGAGCGGGGATTTTTGGTTCCAGGCCCTCCGGAAACCCCTTGAAACCGTGTGTTCCTGTGGATACGTTATGGACACATCGTGATGGTGTGTGACGGTCTTCGAAAGGACATTTGGAACATCAACGGGAACATCAAGCCCGGCCCAATCGTCCGTGAACATCTCCGTCCTGCTCCTGAGACCCTCCAACCCCGAATGTGGGACCGTGGCGTCGTTCCATTTCGATGGGGCGAAGCGGCGCAAGGGCCTCGGTGTTACGGTTCCCACGGAGCGGTGGGACAGGAAGCGTCAACGCCTCAAGGTGTCGGCCACCTTGCACCGCGATGAGCGGACCCGATTGATGGCTCTCAACCAACGAATTGACCAACAGCTCAAGGCCATCCAGGACACGTTCCATTCGCTCTCCTACGCCCTGGAGAGGGAGCCGACCTGGGAGGAGTTCAGCCGCGCCCTGGATCGCCTCCAGGCAGGCGAGGAAAAGGTGGTGGAGGCCACCCTGACCTTTTACGAATGGGTGGAGTCCTTCATCGTGGAATCCGAGACTCACAGGACCAACGCCAAGGGGCAGAAACTCCACGCTCGGACCATCGCCAAATACCGCACGGTATTGCTCCAGCTGAAGCGATTCGCCACCACCCAACTGGGTCGGGCGATGAGGTTCGAGGATTGGGACGAGACCCTGGTGAATCGGTACAAGACCTTCCGCGCCAACCAGGGGTGCAAGGTCTCCACCATCGGCAAGGATCTCGCCGTCATCAAGGTGTGGCTGAAGAAGGCCCATCACCGCAAACTGCACGACAACCGTTCCTTCCTGGAACCGTATTTCGTCCCGCCCAAACACCGCGGGTTGAAGGTCCACCTGTCCCTGGAGGACCTCGATACCCTCGAAAAGGCCATGCTGCCCTCCGTAGGGCGCAATGGCCGTGAATTGAAGGCCCTTCACCACGTCAGGGACCTCTTCCTCGTCGCCTGTTGGACAGGGGCGCGGTATTCGGACCTCAAGCGGTTTCCTGACCTCATTGGCGACCTGTGGGACCAACACGGGGGTCAATGCCCTGACGAACTGGTGTTCGTCCAGGACAAGACCGACGACAGGGTCCGCATCCCCATCCTCGATGCCGTGAAACGCATCGTGGCCAAATATGATGGCCGCCTCCCCAAGGCGATGAGCAACCAAAAGATGAACCGCGTCATCAAGGAGGTCCTGGCCCATGCGGGCCTCACCAGGACCATCGAGATGGCCTCAGGCGATCCGCAGAACACCAAGCCCATCCGTACTCCCTTCAATGAGCTGGTCACCCTCCATACTGCCCGCAGGACATTTGCCACCAACATGTGGGAGTTGCAGGTCCTCTCCGCAGGGGAGTTGCGCTCCCTGACGGGCCATGAGTCCGAACAGGCCCTCCTCCTTTACCTCAATGTGGACAGGGAACAGGTTGCCCAACGCGCAGGGGCCAAACTCCGCGAGGCCCTCCGCCAACGTGCATAGGCCTTTCGGGTCTGTCTACACACTGTTGACCGATTCGTTGCCAAAGTCAACCTCTATGTCCGCGGAGAGTCCGAACTTTCCTCCGCTCACTGAAGGAGAGCAGATTGAGGCGTCAAGGACCCCTCAGACAAAGGCCCTTCAATGAGTGAGAGGCGCGGCCTTCAGGGGCCGCGCACTCATGACACCAAGCCCTCCTTCATTCAAGGATGCTCGGATATGTTCGAGTCCGATGAGCGGCCCTCCGTTTGCCTTGTTTTTGGCATCATCCCAGGCGACGAGACATTCGTGACCGTGGCCGAATACATGGTCACCGTGACCAGGCCCTCATTGGGGCCGCATGTGTGAGTTATTCGGGGTCTTTTAGGCAACGAACGGAAAGTCCCCAGTTTCGATCAAGTTGTGCTCTCAATACATCGGCTCGACTTGTGCGCATTGTTCTGCGCCAGCCTGCCCAATCACTTAAAGGCGAAGAGCTCCATATGTGGCTATACACGCCAAGTTCGTTGAAATTGCCATTGTCGACTCTTGAACCACAAGGTATTGCGGAATAGCCAGTTGCGTTTGTGCCGTCCCATTCAATTGCTGATTTCAGGTTAGACCCTTCATCTGTGCCTCGCCATCCGCTCGACCACACATCGTCTCCCATACCGAGTTCTATTTCCAAAAAACTCCATTCGATATCTGTGGGTACATGCCAATTTGGAGGACATAAGCCTGCTGAATCCATAGTAGCAAACCAATTGTACAGGCGACCATAAGTCAACACATTACTAGAATCATTGCCGTAATCACAACGCGCGCCAGAACTCAATCCTGTCCATGTAGAATTGTCCATGACCTCTGGAATGGCCGTACCATCAGCGTACGTAGTCGTCCGCAAGTTCTCTGCAAACCAACACTGGTCGCCAATCATTACGGTCTCGTACCAGTAGTTGTCGAACAAAACGGAATCACCGCATACAAATGCGGTTGTGGTGTCCTGGCATTCACCGTATTGGCCGAGGATGACGAGGATGTCGGTTGCCCCCACACAACCATCGCCGTCTAGGTCATTGAGGGTGGATTGGGCGGCCATTGTGGAGGGGGCCAAGAGCAAGACAAGAAGAAGGCGGTTCATGAACCAATTTCGGCACCATCTCGTCAAAAGGCCAAATCAATTTTGTCGTCGAGTAATGCCCACAAACTTGACGAGGTCAACCCCTGACCGTCTCATGGTCAGGATTTTCGATTCGTGAAAATTCAATCCATCGCCCCAATCGACGGACGACGTTGGCCCGTTGGCCACACCGCCCTCGTTTCCGAGGAGTACGGAACCGAACTCATTGACGCGGGGGTAGACGGTTCGAAAATGGATTGGACGCCAATGACAGACCGTCGGGTCAGAGACCCGCACAGATTGTCAAAATTCTTGCCGGGGAGGTCATGTTGCAAAGCCCCCCTCTTCCTGAGGTGAAGTACATTTCACCATGCGAAATCCAAAATGGACGGAGGACGAGGTTGTTTTGGCCTTGGACCTGTATTTCCGTGTCGAGTTCAAGGACATGGAGCCAACGGGTGAGGGTGTCATGGAGCTGTCCGAGTTGTTGAATGCGCTTCCAGGACAGAATCGAAAAGCCAACGAGAAATTCAGGAATCCCAATGGGGTGAGCATGAAGCTCCAGAACTTTAAGGCCTTCGATGATCGGTATGAGGGCAAAGGCCTGGACAGGGGGAGCAAGCTGGATGAGGAGGTATTCAGACGGTACGAGGGCAACCAAGCCGCACTCAAGCGACGGGCAGCCCAATTGCGCTCGATTGTGGCTCATCAAGATGGCATCCCCAGCCTCGAAACCGTTCATGATGAAGAGGTTCCAGACGAGGTCGTGGAGGGCAAGACCGTGTTCAAACTGCACCGGACCCGTGAGCGCGATACGCGCATCACCAGGAAGAAGAAGAAGGACGTGCTGGAGAAAACCGGGCGTATGGAATGTGAGGCCTGTGGGTTCGATTTTCAGTCCACCTATGGAGAGTTGGGTGAGGGGTTTTGCGAGGTCCACCACAGGACGCCGTTGGCCGAATTGGATGGCGAGACCAAGACGACGCTCAAGGGGTTGGCGGTGGTATGCGCCAACTGTCACCGCATGCTCCATCGGATGACGGACATGAGTGTCCAGGGCCTCAAGGACATCCTTGCTGGGGCCTGAGGGACAGAGTTTTTGAACAGGTCCAACACACCCGCACAGGAAGGTTAGGCGTCGTGTTCGGAATGGAACATCAACGGGAACATCAAGGCGGTGAAATGGTCTGGACGGTCAGTGAAATCAGGGGGTGAGGGAATCCCCTACGGGCTACCTTAAAGAGACTCTTCGGAGTCTTTTTTTTTGTGCCCAATCCTTGGTTTTACTGGTGCTTTGGAGACTTTTGGAGTGAAAATTTGCGTAGCCCGATTCGGGCTATGTATTGTTTTTAAATAGTTCATTTTCAGTTCTTTATGGATAATATATGATTTTAAGGAGTATTAAAACGGCACTCAAAACGGCACTCCAAAACACACGGGTCTAGACGCATAAAGACACTTAGTCACCTCCAAGTGAAAGGGAGTGAAATTGCCGCCATGAACATTCGATAAATAAGTTTGGCACGGTTTTCTCAATAAGGTTAAAAATCGTCTTGATGAATGAACCCAAGCTTCAGATTGCACAGTGCGCAAAGACAGGTCGCCTCAAATCAATTTTTGAGGTAGTAGCTGGTGCTGATTGTGAATGTGTGGTTCCCGGTCTCGATGTGCCAGTTGTTGCAAAGAACAAGGGCAAGAAACCAGGAGGATTAGTCGAGCGTGGTCGTAAAGTTGCCCACTTTGCAGTTGCTAAGGGGTACGATCCGCAAGAGGCATTAGAAAGTGCATTGCATCTTCTCGCCAAAGAGGTGTTTGCTGAGCGGTTGGAGTTGTTTGTGCCGCCCTTGAGTATGTCTGCAGGTTTTGAGGACAAACTGCAGGAAGCTCTAGGTGAATTCTACCCGGAATCTTGGAATGAAGATTTAAGGGATTGGTTGTTTTATGAAACCTTTCGGGTGGCTCGTCAAATGATGGAAAAGAAATCGAGCTCAAAAATTTTCAATTTTGATAGGGTTGAATCTGAGGTTTTATTTCACTCTATTTTAGGTGAATTCCGCGCGGATTCCGTCGGGTCGATTCATCGCACGAAATTGGTTGTCGAATTCAAAGTCACACACCCAGTCGACGACGAAAAGAAGGAACGAATCCGCAGCCTTGGCCTTTCTTGTCTAGAAATTGACCTCTCTGATTTCCAACAGATTGACGAAGGTGGTAAAGTGAATTTTGAAGGAATGAGCCAGCTTCTGCGGGGCAAAGGAGGAGCAAACTTTGAATGGATTCATAATGAACGGTTGCCTCACCTTGAGAAATTAACGATCGAGGACGCGCTAAACAGCGCGCAACGCATGATTAAGAACAAGGTGGCTAAGGACTTACGTGAGCGAGCATATGACTTTTTCCAGAGTCGAAAGGAAGCTGGTTACAATGCAATCAAGGTCTACGGGAGTTCGCGGGCCCCTATCTTACTAGGTCATTCAATTTATCCAGATGAGAGGACAGTTTTTTGTCCTGACCGAAGTGGTGCGAGAACTTCGGCATTCGAGTGCTGCAGATGTAAGTTCTTTGGTGAGCATTATTACTTCCCTGACAGGGAGACCGGCGCTCAAGTTCAGCTTGCATTGTGTGGATTTGAAAATGGAAATCAAAGGAGTGTTCTGGCTGATTTGAAAAAGTCCTTGGAATAACGAGAAATCCAGCTTCTAATTAATTCGAACTTCTGAGACGGCACTCACAACGGCACTCTTGCGTGTGTACAAGAGCACAAAGTCAATAATGAAAAGGGTTACAGAGGTGCTCCCTCGGCCCCCTACGGGCTACAAAACGACAAGACCCACACCTTCGCAGGTGTGGGTTTTTTCATGCCTAGCTTGAGCCCATGAATCACATCATGTCCTTGTCCCTACTGTTGGTCGGTGGATGTCAGATGGCTACCGAGCCGATGACGAAAGGCACGGGGCCAGGGGTGCAAGTGCAGATGGACTCCACGGCCCAATTGCAGGTCGCGGATTATCCGCTGGGGCCCATCGAGGACACCGATGGCAACCTGTGGCTGGGGTCGGTAGGCAGCGGCGCCATGATGTGGAATGGGGAGGAGCTGAGGTACTTCCATGCGGAGGACGGCTTGATCGGTGATCGGGTGACCAGCTTGACCATTGGGCCAGAAGGCAACCTCTGGCTGGTATCGGCTGAAGAAAGCATGGGGGGCGGTTCGGCCTTGATGAAATGGGATGGAGAGTCCCTTCAGCGGGCCAAACATCCTGTCGGTTTTCCCACCAACCCGGTCCGACCCTATTTCGACCGCGATGGCGCGCTCTGGTTGCAATCGGGCGGGCAATTCCACCGCGAGATGAATGGTGTTTTCGCGCCTTTTCCCCTGCCTGAGCCGAGCATGCCCCGGACCAACACCACGGGCTATGAGCCAAAGAACATGCGCCAGGTGCGGAGTGGCGACCATTGGTTTGCCACTTCTGATCAGGGCGCTTATCGATGGGATGGCAAGGACTTCCATCAGCTCACCACAGCCGACGGGCTGCCCACGAACAACGTTTCCTTGCACTTGGAGGATCGGCATGGCAACCTCTGGCTCAGTTGCTTCCATTGGCACCTGAAATCAGGGGAAAAGCGCGGTGCCCTGTGCATGTGGGACGGCCAAACGGTCACCACCTTTCCCGACGTGCCGGGCTTGACTGAGAACGAGATCTACTCCGTCACGGAAGACCGGGAAGGCCACATCTGGATTTGCGCCACCGGCCATGGCGTGTACCGCTTTGACGGCAGCACCTTCACCTCTTTCACCCAAACCCAACCCGAGCGTCCTGACTTCAGCTTCGGATGCAATTCCATTTATGAGGACCGCAAAGGCCGATTGTGGTTCGGCTTTGCCGGCGGCCTATACAGGTTGGAGGGGGAGACCTTCGTGAACGTCACCCGCGGTGGACCTTGGGATTGAGGGGCAACGGAGCCGAAACATGCTGCAATCCTGTTGCAGTGCGAGGCTGGTTCAACTCAATGGTTCAGTTGAATTTTTCGAGCAGGGTTTTAACGGCGAGTTTGCCGAGTTCGTTGGATGCCAGTGGGCTGGCTCCGGTGATGACGCCCCGGTCGGCGCAAACGGTCTTGTCCATCTTCGTGTTCATCAAGTTCACGCCCAGGCTTTTGAGTGTTTCGCTCACCCCAATGGCCATTTTGCCGGGCAGATAACCGACCATGGGTGTCTGGTTGTCCACTGAATCAGGAAAAACGGCCATGTTGTAGCCCTTGTATAGGAATTCTTGATTGTCCAATGTGGTGGACAAAAATGCCCCTGGTCCGTGGCAGAGGGTGATCGTGAACACGTCTTTTTCGTGCGCCCACCTTAGAATTTTTGCCACGTTTTTGTCTTCAGGGATGCCGATCATGGCGCCGTGTCCACCGGGCACAAATACAGCGGCATAGGCATCTGAATGGTCAAAAGAAGTCGCGATGAAATCCGTGAGTTTGATGGGGTTTTTAAAGCCCTTTTGGTGTTCGTTGAAGATGGCTTTGACATGCTCGTCCTTCTCTGGGAAGGCCCACATCTCGAAGACGACAGGTTTCCCTGTGGGGGTCGCAATCTCGAATTCGAATCCTGCATTTTTCAAATGAAGCATGGGCAGCAGGGCTTCTACAGGGTGATTTCCCGTAGAAAAAGACGTCCCGTTTTTCATTTTTAAGTTCTTGTTTTCTGTGAAGACGACAAGAACCTTAGACTTCTTCCCCTTGATTTTTGGATGCGCGATGTTCTCGAAATCCGTTTTGTCTGCAACGCTCATTTTCAAGGCCAATTTGGAAGGGCTGAATGAACCATCCGGTTCCAATTGAGGAGCGATTCCCAGTAATTTCTTGAGCATGACTTTTGGTGTTTTGAGGATTCAACATCAAAACTAAAAGGCCCCTTTTGGCCAAAATTTACCCTAGGGTAAGAAGTCAGGTTTTGACCATCTCAGCCCGAACCCGGCTCAAACTCTGTTGCGTCATGCCCAGATAGGAGGCAATGTGGTAATTGGAGATGGACTGCTCAATGTCAGGGTATTGCGCAAGAAACAGTTGGTACCGTTCGAGTGCTGTCAATTGCAGTTGATTCAAGATTCTTTTGTGCAATGCGACGACGTGCCGTTCTAAATTTTTCCTTTGAAACGGTTCGAATTCTGGGAATGGAGTGTAGATCTGGTCCAGCGTTTGAGCGTCGAATTCGAGGACCACAGAATCTGAGATGCATTCTACGCTGAGTGAAGCGGGCACACGGTTGTACAGGGCGATAAAGTCACTGATCCACCAGTCTTTGATCGCAAACTGAAGCGTGTGCTCCTTGCCTTCCTTGTCGATGCAAAACGAACGCAGGCTGCCACTCAAAACAAAAAACGTCTTGTTCACCGATTGGCCTTCTTGGATCAAAACATCTCCTTTCGAGACCATTCTCTCTTTGGCAATGGAATGGATGTACTCCTCCGCCTCAGGAGACAGTGAAATCGATTGCTTGATTTTATGGATGAAGTGCTGCAATGGTTCGTTCATCTGATACGCGGACGACAAGCAAGTTATGCTGGGATTTTTGCGGTGTGCAGATGCAACCGCAGTGCTGGAATTTACATGGGTGCGTGGCCATCCGAAGGCGGTGTCCTCGGAGACCCCTTTGAGGGCATCGGATTTTAGACCAAATGCTTCACAGCGCACTTCGGGGGAAGTAACTGGCGCTGGTCCAATGCCTACCGCCAGCAAGGAAAGGATTTCATCCTGAGTGAACACGGCTCATGCTGAGGGTCGTTTTGCGAAGAGAAGGTGAATAGGGAAATCCATTTATCCGAAGGCCGCGCCCATTGTGCATACGGGCGAGAGGAGTGCCCAGAGGGCTTTGGCACCAACGGTCATTTGGACAGCATACCAAAGGCGGAAACATTTGAAATCCCTAAAGGATGGAGGATCACACTTGAACATCGCAAGGATTCTGCTGTTCCTATCATGTCCCCTGTCCACGGCTTCGAAACGACTTTGTGATCTGTTTCCGTTCGATTTGAAAGGGAAATGATGGCCGTTGGAGATAACCTCGAAACGATTTAAATCAAGAACATGAAAGATTTCATCTTGAGTTGGTACCCTGTGATATTGGCTTTTATCTGTCTCCTTTATTCGGTAGGGCTGGGTGTCATAGGACGCACCGATGAGGCGCTGTATTCAGCACATTGGGCGGGGACGATCCTGCTCTTTTCCATTGCCATCCGACAAAGACGCACGACATGAGTTTAAAGTTCTTCCTGGTCGGCGGAGTGATTTTCGCCGTGTACATGTTTTTGACGATTTGGAACATCTTCAACGGCTCCAAAAGCCCAAGTAAAAGGGTGTCAACAAGAGAGGAGGAGTGAGCCTAGCGCTGATGCCTCAAATCACTGGCGAACCCATCGAAGGGTGCGGCGCTGCTCGCCATCGACAATGCGGATGAGGTAGACGCCGCTGCCCGCTGTGTGCCCCCTACTCTGCACAGACATTTTCAAAGGCCGACAGGAAAATCAGTAGGTCCGCAGCGCCCACCAGTCCGCTGTCATCGAAATCTGCGCGGCAAATGACATCGCCCCCAAAGCCTCCGAATTCAGAGGCGTATACACACGAATCATCGGATACATTGAAATGCGGAGAATGGTTTACAGCTTCAGGATCCATGCATCCCGGCATCAAGCAACTCCCATCGTCTGCAGTCGCGAACACGAGATAGTTGGCCGCATTGGGATAGGTGCACCCGGCGATTGGGTTCGCATTCTCTAGAATGTTGATGGTAAAGGACACCGCTGTTCGCCCCGCAGCAAATGGAAGGCCGAAAACGCTGACTACCGTCTCCCCCTCGATAGTGACCAGAAAAACTCCGGTTTCCACGGGCGTTCCTTGCAGCGTCATGCAGAGGGCCTCGCCGGCTCCAAGGTCTGCAAAGTCGCCCCCGAGGTCCAACCCAGCCGGAACACCGAATGCCGTATCTGGGGAGAATTGGAGAAGGGTGTACTGGGTGCCCGTCGATGGCTCGATTACGATGTTGCCGGCCAAGAGAAGAAGCTCCCGCTCCATCAATACCCCGAAGGTGCCGTCGAGGGTGCCCGGCAGAATGGCAGCAAGGTCCACTTCCGCCACTTCGAGGTCCTCACAATTGGGATAGACGCAGGACCCATCATCAAGTGTTGCACCTGGGTTGAAATTAATGGCGATGGTGTCTGTGCACCCTTCTACATCCATTTGCGTGACCATGAATCCAGGCACGGTCAGCGAGCACCCATTGGCGTCCGTCAATGCCAAACTGTATAAGCCTGCGGAGAGCCCACTTGGATTCTGGGCAGAGCTTACCACCACGCCGTCGTCACGGGTCCAGAAAGTGGTGTAAGGCGGTGTTCCACCGGAGATGTCCACCGTGATGTTGCCTTCGCTGTTTCCCGGCGTCGTGGGCTGAATGGATTCCAGTTCCACGGTTAGTGCCTCAGGTTCCCCAATGAAGAATGGGGAGGATGCTTCGCAGCCATTGGCGTCAAGAATGGTGACCGTTCCCGATCCGGTGGGAACACCCATCAAAGGAAAATCGGGGTCAAAGGTGTCATTCCCGAAGGTCCCACTCACTGTGTAAGGTCCAACGCCCCCAGCCGCGAAAAGGCCGATATCCCCTGTACCACCTGAACAAGGTGCATCCTGCAGGACCGCGACTTCGAGCATCACCTCCGCTAAATCTTCCACCGCTACTTCGAATTCGGATTCACACCCTGCATCATCGGATACAAAAACGGAATACGTCCCGGCAGAAAGGCCGGTTACGGGAAGCGAGGGACTCACCACCTCGCCATCAAATACCACTTCAAGCGAAGTGCTTCCGCCATCCGGAAATAGCAGCAATATCCCGTCCGCTCCGCCAGAACAGGACGGTGGGGTGATCTCTACATCGAGCTCAATTTGACCAGTGCCCTCGACCACGACATTAGAAAGGGTGTCCAAGCACCCGTTCTGATCCTGTGCGTAGAAGGTGTAAGTCCCTGGGGCGACAAAGAAGGTGTTCGCTTCTGAAAAGCTGAGTCCTTCCTGGCTATAGGTGGCAGAGTTTCCGCTTCCCCCAAAGTAATTCAACACCACCACACCATCTTGCGCAGGCTCGCATGAAGATGGCACGATGGCCTCTGCGTAAAGGTTAAAAGTCTGTGGCTGGTCAACTGAAATGCCCGGCGTGTTGTCCAAACATCCATTCTCATCAACGGCATAGACCGTGTAAAGTCCAACACCGATGTTTTCAAACAAGAGCGTTTCCGTTCCATTCTCCAAGAAAGGCAGGCCACCATTTCCAGTGTCGATTGGAGCTTGCAAGCCGTAAGTGATCACACCCGTTCCTCCGGTGCTGTTTCCGCTCAACACCGCATCAGATTCGCCATTGCAGCTGATGGGGTCAGACAAACTGGCCATCACATTCAGGACTTCAGGGCTATCGACAGAGACCATGGCCTCTACGGAACACCCTACGTTGTCGGTCACCGTAATGGTCAGGTCTCCCGCCACAACACCCGAGAACAGGCCGGTGGCATTGGAAGAAGTGCCATTTGAATAGGTCAGGCTCCCCTGTCCACCGGATACTGTTACAGAGGCGAAGCCATCTGAATAGCCACTGCAGCTTACGCTGTTGGATGAGGTCCCAGTCACCATGAGTTGTGTAGCAGGATAGTCACACGTATAAACGCAGCTGCCATTGTCTTCGTTGGCGCCCATGTCGTAATTGGTGGCATTGCTGTCTGTGCAACCGAACACCGCATTAGGGCTGCTGCTAAAAGGGAGCTGGACCAAATCATCGTTGGACTGGACACCGCCTACAAAAGTGGCGACTGAGATCACTCCATAGAGTGTGGTGTCTGTGGTGAATTGACCGATCAATACGAGGCTGTCTTCACCAGCATATGCGTTGGTGTTAGGGAAAATTGGAAACCAAGCGCCGCCTGTTTGGGTGTCCATGATGATGTCAGACCCCACGGCTCCGCCACCTGGTTCAAATTCTGGAATCCAGTCTGCTAAAGGGTCACCTACTGCGTTGATGGCAGCCTGACCATTGGCAACCACTGCGGGAGCGTCCATTCCAATCGTGATAAAACTGTCAAACTCAAGATCGGGGAATACCGCGAAGAGCGCAGGGTTATACCCTTCATTGTCCTTTCCTCCGAAAGCTGAGTTGAAGAAATTGTCTCCTCCTTGAATCCGGGTAGGAAATTGAACATCACCATACACTGCTGTCAAGAAATCTTGATCAGAAGCGAATTTGACATAGATACGGTAAGTGTTATAGCCGGTCAAGTCGGTTGTTCCCACCATACCAATGTTTTCGGCATAGGTCTCAACGACAATTTCTGTGGCCTGACCCATCAGGCGACCTGGAATAGAGCAGACCCAGACCATGGCCAAAACAGGAAGGAGAGAGCGGCCATTCATTCCGTGCAGGGGTTTCCGAAGTCGCCGAGGATGACAAGGAGATCAGCGATAGCGATGAGTCCGTCACCATTGATGTCCGACGGGCATGGGTTGGGGCCTGAGACGTCGTCCGCATAGAGGCAGTTGCCGCTGTCCTCGTTGAACATAGCATGGTAGTTCATGGCGGCCGGGTCCATGCAGCCGGGAAAGATGCAGGTGCCATTGTCTTGATTGGCGACGACATTGAAGTTGGATGCGCCAGGGTAGGTGCAACCGAGGATGGCATTGGGGTTCGGCTGCACCAATAGGTCCAAAGTGGCGGTGAAAGTCCCGATGGAAAACGGAGCGTTGAAGATGGAAATGCTCATCTCGCCCGCCACTTGAACCTGATGCGCACCTTGTTCCAGCGCATACCCGGACAGGCTTAAGCATGCTTGTTCCCCGCCAGTGAGGTACTCCTCACTCAATTCAGCGGAAATGCCCTCCGGCAAACCGGAGACCGACTGTATGTCAAAGGAATGCACCCCGTAATCTACCCCGCTGCTGGGGTCGGTGATGGTGTTGGGCACGTTCAACACCCAATCCGTCACCAGAACGTCTTCCGACGCATCGTACCAATCCAGTTCACCGAAGTACGACGTCGAAAACGGCGGATGGATTCCAAACGGCACCATTTCCGCCCAAAAGTCCTGGCCGATCTCGAGGCAGCCCACCGTCGCAATGCACGATCCGTCGTTGAATTGGGCATCGGGGTCGTAGTTGACCGCGGACGAATCCGTACAGCCGAAGGTACCGACTCCCGTGAAGTTCTCGGCTGCATTGAAGTTGTCTTCGAGGACGGAAAAATTGCTCGTGCCGTCGTAATCGAGGATGAGGGCGGCAATCGGGTCACCGGCCTCGTAAGGGAACTGATGGACTGAGCGGACGATGCAGTAGCCATCCTGACTGCCCCACTGGCTTCCGAACAATCCATCGCCGTAGACGTCCGTCAAGGTGAACCGGTAGCACCCATCTGCCGGCACCTCGACCTCCCAAGTGTAGGTCGAGTTGTCGGACAACGACCCATTGGTCAGCGATTCAATGACATTGCCAGCATTGTCCTCGACGGACCACCCGGTCTCCGCGCCCCACCCGTCAGTCAGGATCTCAATGTGGAGGAGGCGGGTGGCCGGAACCCCAGCATTGAATTGAACCTCCACCACATCGTTGCCGGGGTTCATATCCCCGCTGGTCACCCTCAGTTCATAATTCGCATCCCCGCTAAAGGCATAGGGCGGCAAGGTCACCACCTCGATGCCATAGGTGTCGAGGCTGCCCGTCCAATTGGTGAACCCCACCTGAACGCTGTTGACGAACATGCCGATGGTGGCTGAGGTCAGGGTATTCAGGCCCATGTTTACAATTTGGACGGCAATGTCCGTGTCGAGACCAATGCAACCGTCCTCGTCCCCCACGAAGTCAAGCAGACCGATGTCACTGGCGAGGGTGGCTGCAGCGCAGTCATTGGCAAACAGAATCGCTGCGTGTTCGTCAGCAGTGATTTGGCTGCTTTCGAAGAGCATGCGGTTGGGGCAGATCGTGTAGATGGAGGGGTAATAAGCTCCTGCGTAATCGTCGAAAATCGCACCTCCATTGTCGATGATGGGGTAACCTGTTCCTTCGATCCAGTTGCCTTGTGTGGCAGTACCAGTTCCTTCTAGGTCTTCTTGAGTGGTGGTGTCGTCAGCTTCGATGAAGAAGACATACACTTCGTCGGTTCCATCAGGGCCATAAGTCGCCCAAATGTCTTCGAGGGCACCTGTGTTGTGGTAAGCCCAGCAAGGGCCACACCATGTGGCGGAGAATTCCACGATGACCTTTTTGCCTTCGTCGAGCAGGTCATAAAGGTTGTGTTCGACGCCGTTGATGTCGGTGGCGGTGAAATCGGGTGCGATGCTGCCGTCGGGCAGTTGGGCCTCGGCGACCGCTGTCGTCAACAGCAGCGAGAGGAGGCCAGCAAGACGAGAGAGAAAGGAAGTCATGGTCATGGTGTGCAGAATGCGTCGAATTCGCCGAGCAATATGAGAAGGTCGGCGACCCCGACGAGGTCGTCCCCGTTGAGGTCAGCAGGACACTCAGGGCCGCTGACATCGTCCGAATATAGACAACTGCCGTCGTCCTCATTGAAGACCGGAGAGTGGTTAATGGCCGAGGGATCCATGCAGCCGGCGAGAATGCAGGAACCGTCGTCGAGGGTGGCGATGGGCGAAAAATTGTCAGCGCCGAGGTACACGCAACCCTGAATGGGATTCGGATTCTCGAGGACGGTGATGTCTAGGGGGACAACGTAGTCCTCAATGGCGAAGGGGCTGCCGAAGATGGACACGACGAGGGTGCCTGTGAGCGTCAGCGTATAAGTGCCCGCCTCCGTCGGCAGGCCGCTCAGGACAACGCAGGACTGTGTGCCTCCTGGCACGGACACCTCCGCAGCAGGGTCTCCACTCCACGTGCCCGGCGGCCACCCTGCCCACGTGACGGCGTCGAAGCTGAGCGCCTGGAACAGCGGCCCTGTTCCGTCGCTGACCAGAGGCGGCAGATTGAACGCCACCTCCCATGTGGAATCGACCCCGAAGACCGCTTCAAGGGAACCCGGATAGAAACCAATGAGAAGGTCAGCCCATCCCTCATCCCCAATCTCGGCACACCCGACCGGCGGATAGCTGCAGCTGCCGTCATCGAGGCTGGCCTCGGGGTTGAAGTTCTCTGCTTCCTGGTCCGTGCACCCCGGCCATGCGCAGGGCTCACATTGGCCGGCACAGTGCACCAGGCCCGTCGGCTGATGCGCATACCGAACCGTGTCTCCCTCCGACAGCGCGCTAAGGTCCGCTGGCGGAAAGTGACGGGCACGGTCCCCGACCCCACAGGTCGACGACACGAGCTCCAGCTCCAAGACAGGAAAATCTGGTGCTTCATCGAGGGCCAATACATCGAAGCCGAACCCGGCTTCGACGTCCTGCACTGCCAACTCGAGGTGGAGCTTGTGGAATCCGTCGTTCGGATCGAGTTCCATCACATTGGGTGTGACGGCCGCAGCTTCGCTGAATTGCACCCCCCAGCTGAAGATGAACCCATTGTCCGACCCCCAACTGTCACAGACCTCCAACGTCCAGCCGCCATTGAGGGGACATCCTTCGAGAAGCGTCCACGGCTGGGCGGACTCGTAACTGCCGGAGGGCAAGGTGCCCCCGGCATTGTTCGCCCACGTTCCATTGGAGGCCGCCGAAGACCACGTGTAATCGTACCCTACACCGGGCACGTCGGGCGTCGCATCATTGTCCAGGGGAACGCCCAGGAAGGTTCCGCCTCCCCCCTGCTGATGCAGCCTGATGGATGAGCCGTTCGGACAGATCATGGTGATGGTCAAATCGCCCATAAAGCTGTGCTCCATGTTGACCGCGATGGCGTCGAGGGACACGCCGCCTTCGAGGATGGCCTCTTCCGGATAACCGGTCACGTTGACCCCCTGGGAGAAACACTGGGTTTGGTTATCGGGGATCTGAAAGAGGGCTTCTGAGCCGAAGGTGTTCTGTCCGAACCCGGTGCCCCCCTGCTCTGCGCCGGGCCAGTCCCCTTCCACAAACAACGCGCTGTACCCTTCTGCCTCCATCCACGCCTCCGCCTCAAGGGCCAATTCGACGGTGACGGTATCCAGCGCATTGCAGGCGAGGCAAGATCCAAAACAAGCGACTGGCAACACTTCCGGCGCTCCGGAGCGCAGGTGGATACGGTTGAACCCACCGAAGCCATTGGGCACAGCGCAGCCGCCTTCACCCAGCATCCCCATCTCCTCTTCTGCTCCCGCAGAACCAGGTTGACCATTGACAAACCGGTAGAGCACCTGCTCAGCGCCAGACACCGCCAGCGTGGCCTGATACACCCCGTCCGCATTGGCATCGACCATCTGCACAATCCCGTTCTGCCCATCAGAGGTCGTCATGTCTCCCAACAGCCACACTCCTTGGGGAGAGACGGCTTCGTCCTCCATGTCCACCTGAAAGGTGATGGGCGCGGTGGGCAACGGTGTTTGGCACTCGTTGTCGCAGGTGTTGTAGCAGTACTCGATCACGAGGGGGTCGAGCCCGACGGCCAAGGGGCGGTTGCCATTCACGGTGCAGTCATCAGGCGGGTTCTCATTGTCGATGTTTCCATCGCCATCTCCTCCCCAATTGTTGCCATTGATGAACTTGAATTCATGGTCACCGGGGAGGAGGTCAAACGTGCCCTCGTAGACCAGGTCGCCATCCGGGTCCAACAAAGCAGACTCTCCCGGAGTCCACCCTTGGAAACTGCCGGCCACAAACACTCCATTGGGCGAGATGGCGTCTTCCAGTCCCATGTCCACCCGGAAGGTGACCGGTGTCGGAACCGAAGAGATGGTCAATGGCCACCCTGGAAAGGCCCACGGTGTGGCCAATGGAAATCCGAAGACGGTGGCCCACATGTCGACCTCGAGCAGCAGCAGGAACTCCCCCGGCAACTGGGGAATTCCCGACAAGGCGAGACAAGCGTCTTCCCCACCGAGGAAGGCACAATCGGGCACGGGCTCCACCTCCATCTGGGCACAATCGAGGGACAATCCGACCGTCTCGAGCGAGAGGGTGTCGCCCGTGGCGACGTCCACAAGGGAGGCTGCGCTGACGAGCACGGAGTCAATCGGCGCGTCCAACGGGGTATCGGGAATGATGTCCGTGGCGAATGAGGGCCAACGGATGTGCAGGGCGTCCCCGTACGCGGCGCCCACCTGCGCCGTCTCCAACTGGGTGGTGACGCCATCGGGCTCATACCCAAACGACACATCGCCGAGATCGGGAAACGGATCGCAGGAAGCCAGCGCCTGACAATTGGTTCCTGTCGCGGTGAAACTCCCCCCCTCGAGGAATACCACGCTGTCGAAGGCGGTGTCTCCGGCATCCGCGATGGCGATCTTGATGTGGTGCGTCTCGCCGCATTGCACGGGAGCAGAGGCCGTCAACACCACCGTCATGCCGTCCATCTGCACGGAATTCGGGTCCGCATTGTTCTCGTTGTCCACGAAATAGGCAGCGTTCAAATTCCAATTCGGGCTGATCTGCGCGCAATTGCTTGCATCACCTGCAAAACCCGCTTGGCCGTTGTTGACGGTGTTGATGGTCACGGGCAGGGTCTGCGCGGGGTCAAAGGCATCCGGAATCACCGCCAGGTTGACGGCGTTGTTGGCAAACGGACCGAGGATGCCGGGCCCAGACAGGAAGAACCCGAAGGCATCGCTGACCGAGCCACATACGTATTCGTTGTATTCCTCCGATCCGAAGACATACCGGAATTCGAGCCAATCCCGGGTGGGGACGAAATCGAATTCGAGGATGGCTGCATCGTTGGTGCTAAAGGTGGAGAGGGTCGTCAAATCGACATCACCGCTACCGAAATTCCCGCCGCCCAGGCCTGCACCGCCCTGGTCATTCGGCCCAATGGCGACCTCGACGTCCCCCGAGGCCAAGATGATGCCACTGCCGATGCCGACGTTGCTGGCGGCAGAATTGAAGCTTCCGATCTGGCTGAGATTTCCGGAGAAGGTGATGTTGCTCACCTCCACATTCTGCCCCTTAAAGTGCTCGATGAGCGCTTCCTCGGGGGTGACGGACGAACCGGTGACCAACTGGGCGCCAGCCGTTCTGGGAATCAGGGCCAACCCGACAAGGGAGACCAAGCGAAACAGGGTCTTCATGGTGTGCAGGTCGAGCCAAATTCTCCGAGGAGGATCAACAGGTCGCCGACCCCGACGAGGTCGTCGCCGTTGAGGTCGGACGGGCATTGGCTTCCGCCGAGGTCATCGGCAAAGACGCATGTGCCGTCGTCCTGGGTGAAGACCGGGTGGTAATTGACCGCTGATGCGGCCATGCAGCCGGGGATGATGCATCCGCCCATGTCGACCGTGGCCAGCGGCGAATAGTTTGTCGCGCCCACGTACATGCACCCTTCAATCGGGTTGGGGTTGGGCTCGATGACCACCGTATGGAGCAAGGTGAATTCTCCGGCGAGGAACGGACTGCCGAAGACGGAGATGTAAAGGTCACCGACCACTTCAATCTGAAACAGTCCGGCGGACATGGGGGTGCCCACCAGATCGAGACAGGCCTGCTGGTTGCCCTCCATCGTGCCGGGCAGGGTCGGCAGAGTGATTCCGGGCAGGTCGTCACCCCCAAAGCCGGACGGCACGAACGAATGGACGGCATACACGGTCCCCGTCCCGTCCTCCACAATGGACGATGGCACATGCAAAGCAACAGAGGCGTACATCGGAATGCCCGCCATGCCCATCGACTGCGCGGGGTACAGAGCGAGCGGCTGGCCATCGAAGGCGCCGCTGCCGATGTCCGGACACCCCAGATCGAAGACGCAGGACCCATCGTCGATGACCGCCACCGGGTCATAATTGACGGCCTCTGGGTCGGTACAGCCCGACACGGGATACGCACAGTTTCCGTCATCCACCGTGGCGAAGGGATCGTAGTTGGTCGCTTCAGGATCCGTGCAGCCCTCAATCGGTTCTGGCACACAGGTGATCAACCGGATGGCCGGCGTGCTGGACTGTCCTGCAAACCACACGAATTCTCCGCTTCCCGATTGCAGGTAGACGATGGTGCTCTCGTCGAAGTCGCTGTCGGCATTGGCCAACACCTCCAACGACTCCTCCCATTCAAATTCCGTGATGACCGCAGCAGCATAGAAACTGCTGGCGTTCACGGAAATCGGCTGCTCGAAATACAGCGCCGTGAATTCCGGTGCCTCGGGACTGCTTCCCCAAGCTGAATCCGTGACAAACTCAGCGAACTCGTGGGGACTGTCGGTCAAGCTGGTCGTCGGGTCCTGTTCGATCCACCGGATCTCAAACTGCAGCTCATGGCCCAGCTCCGGTCCAAACGCTACCTCGATGCCGTACACATGCTGGCCCGCCTCTTCGAAGGTGAACCGGCTTCCATAACCGGTGGGATCGAAGAGGTCGGGGACATCGTCGTGAACAATCGGGGTCATGACCTCATCCAAGGCGGCCGCATCGTCGTGCCCGAAGCGACACTCCGTGAACCGGATGGACTGCTCGACGGGCACGGCGTTGGGGTATTCGGGCGCCGTCAGGGTCGCCCGCACGGTGTACTCCCCCACTTCGTCCGGAACCCACCCCGTGGGAATATCCAGCACCGCGATGTCCTCCGATGGACACGTTGCCCCATTGGCCTGGGCCACGGAGACAAACGGTGCCGTTTGGGTCGAGTAGACCACCTGTCCGATGGAATCGAGGATGTCGATGTCAATCACCGCTCCGGGAAGGTCGATGTTGCCCGTGTTGCGGTGGTGCACCTGCGCGAGGAGTCCACCATCCCCGGTGCTGACCGCTTGGGAGAGGGGCACGATGGAATAAGCGAAATCGTTGACGACATCGCCGGTGAAGACATGGGCAATCTCCATGCCGATGGACAGGGGATTCTCCCGGATGACGATGTCATCAAGGCCCCAGTAATAATGGCTGTACCCATTGCCGTAATCCGGGTGCTGCCTCCAGGCAAAACGGATGTCTACGGCAGACGCTCCAGCCGCGGCGCATCCGATGTCGACGGTCGTGTGGAGGGGATTGGCGGAGGCCGTATTGGTACTCTCCAGAAACTCGCCCTTGGCCTCAAACGACGTCCAGGTCGCCCCGCCATCGGACGACACCTCGAGGAAGAAGGGGGCCAGAGGATAGCAGCAGTACCGGAAGTATTGGTCCCACTCGATCACCACGGACGTGACCCCCGAGAAATCAAGGGTCGGAAGACTCAATGTGCCTTCGACGTCTTCCACGCCGCTGGAGATGGGCGTGTTGTAGTAATCGCCGTCGAAAATGACCCACCCGTTGTCCGCCGTGGCGGACCCCAAGGCCCCGATGTTCGTGCTGAACTCTCCTGCAGGCGGCTGCACGCCACTGGCCGAGCCATCTGGATAGTATCCGTCGCCGTTCGGGTCCACCCATTGCCAGATGGTCGTGCTCGGGCTGGTGTCTTCGGCGACCAAAGGGCCCACACCGTTGTTGCCGGCAAATCCATTGGCGAAGTCCTCCTGGAACAGGATGCTGCCCTCGAGGTCGTCGCACACCCCGTTGCCATCGAGGTCCTGCAGGCATTGGCCATTGCAGTCCAACCACGGCTCCGCCGGATAGACACAGGATCCGTCGTCCGCTGTCGCCACCGGGCTGTAGTTGCACGCCGACGCCACTGTGCACCCCTCATTCGTTCCGATTAAGGCGCTGCACTCGCCCAGGGCATTGGTCAATACCTGCAGGACAATGATTTCATTGACATCGATGGGGTCCAAATCTCCTTGCACATGAAGACCTGGCTCGAAGTCCCGTTGGAACAGCACCGGAAGAACAGGACCGCTGCTCCTGGCCGGAACATGCGGAAAAACATGCTCATACAGATTGCCGTCCTCATCTGGAGTCAAATCGCACGCGGACTCTGAATTCCACGTAGCTCCCAGGTCATCGGAATGGACGAGATAGACGTGCCGGACATTCTGGATTCCCGTGCTGATGTTTTCCATGAGTGCACTGTATGTCACTGCAATCGTCTGGCTCCCCTCGATGACACAGGCTGAAGCCTGACTGCTGATTCCCACGAAGTATGAAGCAATCTCATCATAGAAATCGAGCGATCCATTCCCGTCGACATCATAGGCGTAGGCAATGGTTTGAGAACTGTCTGGGCCCATGTCGGACCGCCAATATTCCAGGCCGTTGGTGTACGGATAAAAACTCGAGATTCCATCCGTGAGATCGTTGTCGGCATAGTACATCGCGCCGAAAAAGACGTGAACCGTCCCTTCTTCATCGATGACCAGATCACCCGAACCGTCTGTGTTGAAAAACATGGGAGCGCCAAACTCGTCCACATCATCTGCGATGGAAGCGTCCAATAAATCGCCGGAATCCACGACATAGTTGTCGACCGGGAAATCGACCATGGTTTCATACGACCACGTTTCTCCATTGTCTTCCGAGGTCATAATGAATGAATCGCTCAACCCATTGAACATCGCAAAGGCCACTTGATTACCTCTCGCATCGATGGAGTATCTGTCGGCATCAAAACCACCTGCAAAATGGGAAGTGTCCAAATCTGAAAACGTCTGTGCCTGCCAGTTTTCCCCACCATCCAAGGACCGCATATAGACGAGGGCACCATCCTGCCCGTTATACAATGTCCCCCCATTGGCAATAGGGGCAGTCAGACAAAGCGCATGAACAGTTTGCCCAGCAGGTCCACCAGTAGCTGTTCGAGGCCACAGATGCCATATATCATTACCGGCTTCATCCTGAAGGGCAGGAAGAACTGTGCTAACCCAGTCCTCCGCTCCGAATTCGCTCCGCATCGTGAACACGAGACCTCCAGCACCTCCATGAGCCAGAGCGAATTCCCGTCCATCAGGCAAACGACCGAGATCCCCCCATCCAGTGCGTACATCCTCTATTCTGGAAAAGGGCAAGTCGCCCCATCCAGCTCCCGAATTCTGATTTATGGCCGTACCACGGTCCGAAAACGGACTGACCTCCAAGCTCATGGTCCATCCCGCAGTTGTGCCGCCTGAGCCTGCCAACAACAACCCTCGGCTGGAACGGTTGCTCATTAAATCATATTGGGTCATCCCGACTACATCATCTCCTGCCGGCAAAATCTGCGGCATCGATATCGCGCCCCTGATTTCAGTCACGGGGTTCGATTCAAAGCCGGTAATAGCTGTATTTCCTTGATTGGCCTTCGCCACCTTATGCGGCTCCGAAAGGCGAATGAAGCCCCCTTGTGACGACCCCGTGACCTTTAAAGCAAAGACAACAATGAGAAGACTGGTCAGCCGGTGAATGTGTTGCAAAATCTTCATGGGCACATGATTCCAAATTCTCCGAGGAGGATGAGCAAGTCGGCGACTCCAATGAGGTTGTCTCCGTTGAGGTCTGAGGGGCAATCGGCATTGCCGCCCGTTCCCCCGTTTCCGTAATCGCAGGATCCATCGTCGGCATTGAAAATGGGGTGGTAATTGTCCGCCTCGGGATCGGTGCAGCCCTCGATGAGGCAACTTCCATCGTCGTCATTGGCGAGCGGCGAGAAGTTGGATGCTCCTGAGTAGGTG